>Ga0265296_1000075_pt1 | contig 198639 bp, 182 predicted proteins | sample MunlanPumphouse1_FD_189073 | JGI IMG/M metagenome (GOLD analysis project Ga0265296, IMG submission 189073) | Groundwater microbial communities from a municipal landfill in Southern Ontario, Canada - Pumphouse #1 | ecosystem: Environmental > Aquatic > Deep subsurface > Groundwater | place...
GGGAGAGGGTTTGGGAGAGGGGGGAGGGGCTGTCCGCCCCTCGCCTCCTCTCCCAAGACTACTGCGGCATTCGCCTGATCCGCGCTCCCAGGGCTGAGAGTTTTTCCACCAGGCGAGCGTAGCCCCGGTCCAGGTGGTAGACCCGGAGGATTTCGGTAGTGCCCGCCGCGGCCAGGCCGGCGATGACCAGAGAGGCGCTGGCGCGCAAGTCTGTGGCCATGACCGGCGCGCCCTGGAGATGTTTACAGCCCCGGACCACCGCCAGGTTGCCGTTCACGGTGATGTCGGCGCCCAGGCGCTTGAGTTCGCTGACGTGCATGAAGCGATTTTCGAAGATGGTCTCGGTGATGACGCTGGCTCCCTTGGCCAGGGACATGAGGGCCATGAACTGGGCCTGCATATCCGTGGCAAAGCCGGGATAGGGATGGGTGCGGATATCGACGGAGGTGAGGGTGCCGCCGGGGTGGACGGTGATGCGTCCGGCCTCCGCGGTGAGGCGCACGCCGGCTTCGGTGAATTTTCCCATGATGGCGGTGAGATGCGGGATGGGGGCGTTCACCAGGGTGACCTCGCCACGGGTCAAGGCCGCGGCCGCCATGTAGGTGCCGGCCTCGATGCGGTCGGTCATGATGCTATATGACGCGGGCTTTAGTTCCTTGACCCCGTGGATGGTGAGGACGTCGGTGTCGATGCCCTCGATTTCGGCTCCCATGGCGAGAAGAAACCGGGCCAGATCCCCGACCTCGGGCTCCAACGCGGCGTTTTTCAGTACGGTGGTGCCCTTGGCCAGAGTGGCGGCCATCATCAGGTTTTCCGTGCCGGTGACCGTGGGGGTCTCGAAATAGATTTCCGCGCCCTGCAAGCGCTTGGCATTGGCCTCGACGTAACCTTGGGCCAGGTTGATCTTCACCCCCATGGCCTCCAGGCCCTTGAGGTGGAGATTGATGGGCCGGGCGCCGATGGCGCAGCCGCCGGGGAGTGACACCCGGGCCTGGCGGGCCCGGGCCAAAAGCGGCCCCAGGACCAGAACCGCGGCCCGCATGGTCTTGACCAACTCATAGGGGGCCTCGAAGCTGGTCAGGTCGCCGCTGTTTACCAAGAGCGGCGGACCTGGGCGGCCGCACTCGCACGCTTCCGGTTCCCCATCCTTAAAACTGACTCCCATGTTGGCCAGGAGCCGCTTGATGGTGCGGATGTCCGCCAGGGGCGGCACGTTATAGAGCCGGTGCTCCCCCGGGGCCAGCAGCGTCGCGGCAATAATGGGCAGTGCGGCGTTTTTGGCGCCGCTGATCTCAACTTCCCCGGAAAGGGGGATTCCGCCTTCGATGACGATTTTATCTATTTCGAATTTCTCCTGAGATGTTATTTAAAGGATTACGTTTTATTTTTTGGAGGATTTTTCAGAAAGACTTTCTTCTGCCTTAACTTTTATATCTACTGGGTCATCGCCAATTGCCAAATCCAATGCAGCCGGTATGAGGCGCGAATTAAGTATGCCATTTTCTGGACTGTTTGGCTCAAACATATTAGAAGGTAAATTTTCATTGTTTAAAGCTCGTTTTATAAACGGAGAAAGGTTATCCACTATCTGCTTATTAATATTAGAATCATTAGTCTCTTTGGTTAATTTTATTATTTTTCGGGCTTTTTCGATCTCAAGAATATCATTTTTCAGTTCAATGGTTCTAGTGACTTCCTTAAACCGGTTTATCATAGGCCTCCAAAGCTGAATTGTTTTTAATAACCCAAGAATTAAAAAGGCTAAGGCGATATCTATATTTATTACAACTTGTCCAGGTGAGCTGAATTTAATTGACGACAGCACTGGTTTTGTAATCTTGAGATCTAAATCGCTTACTTTTGCAAGAGTATCTAAGAGGTCAGAAGATGCACCGATCATTTCATCTATTTTAGCCATTATTCTTAATAATTCTTGCCAAGAAATGATAGCCCCTGACGTTTTTCTTACAAATAATTGACCTTTGAGTCTATCGATGAGCATAATCTCTTCAGAAGTCTGATACTTAACAATAAATTCTAGCGCTCGGAACCCAAACCGCGTTCCGTTTTCTTCGCGACGTTTCCAAACCAAGAACCCAGGAATATCATTATAATTGTCAATACGAACCCAAATTAAGCTTTTAAGTTTAAAAGGGAACGAATTTTCGGTATCTAAACCGAAACCGACTACTGACTTATTAATAACTTTAGCCTTAATCCATTCGGTTCCGTCTGAAGAAACCCAAGCGTCAAAATGAACGATTTCTCTGGGGTAACGTCTTCTATCTGTTGCCATCTGGAGTCTACCCAGAGTAATATCTACATCAAATTGATTGATAGGAACATAAGACATAATTCCACGTTTAATAAGCTTTTTATAATGGCTATATGTTCTTTGGCTTATTGGGCTTCGGTCTTTGCTCTTTAAAAAATGATTTACACTATCGAGCGATGTTTTACCGCGATTTTCTAAAAAATACTCATAACCCTTTAGTGCGTCAACGAATTTTGCTGCCATTGGCGGCCCCTCTTAGTTATTCTTTAATCATCCTTTTTTGTGCTATACGGATATATTTCTCATGAACTTCGTAACCTACATATTGTCTATTACTTTGGATTGAAGCAATTGCAGTCTGGCCACTTCCCATAAAGGGGTCCAACACAACTTCGCCTTTATAGGTATAAAGTTGAATTAGTCGATATGGAAGGTCTATCGGGAATGGGGCTGGATGGCCGATGCTTTTAGCCGAGGCCGCCGAGAAGGTCCAGATGCTTTTGGTAAATTCCAGAAATTCGTCTCGGGAGATGGTGACTCGTCTTTTTGTGGGATTTTTACGGGCGAAGGTGCCTTTAGAAAAAACTAAAATATATTCATGTACATCCCTTAGCGTCGGATTAGATGGAGAGCGCCAACTGCCCCATGCAGTTGAATTGTTGGCGCTGGCGGCTTTGTTCCAGATGATTTCCCCCCGCATGAGAAAGCCGATATCCACCATGCCCTGAATAATATAAGCGTGTAAGGGGATATAAGGCTTACGGCCCAAATTGGCGATGTTGATGCATGCTCTTCCGCCTGGGACCAAGACCCGGTAAACTTCACGCCAAACCCTATTCAGAAATTCGAGATACTCTTCTAATGTAAGGTTCTCGTCATAATCTTTCCCCACGTTATATGGCGGTGAGGTGACCATAAGGTGAACGCTGTGGTCCTTCAGTTCGCTCATGTCCTCGGAAGACTTGGGGAGGATTTTGTTCTGGAACTCCTTCGGCACCGAATTTTCGAAATAATCCACGGTTGCGGCCTGTGGCACCTGGGAGTAGAGTTTGCCGGCATAGAAGGCTGAGGAATCGTGGGATATTCTCCCCGAGGTGCCAAAGGCGCTGGTGCGGGTCTTCTTTTTCGGGGGATTATTCTTCATCTATGAGATAATTTCAGGCAAGAATTATTGAGCTACAGCCAATGGGCTTGGCCAAGCGTCTCCTCAAACCCGAGGCGGCGCGTCGCTTAAGCCCCCATGTCCCTGATTTTACCATGGTTTATCCCGGGCCTGTATGGTAGGATATAACATTGCGGTGCTTTAGGCAAGGAATGGAACTTATGGATTGGTGGTTGTTAGCTGGGGTGCCGGTCACGTCGTTCATCGTGGCGCTGTCCGGGGCTTTGATGCCCGGGCCGCTGTTGACCCTGACCGTGGGGGAGGCGGCCCGGCGCGGATTTTGGGCCGGTCCCCTGATCATTTTAGGCCATGCCTTGTTAGAATTGGCCCTGGTCCTGTTGCTCCTGGCCGGGGTGGGTGTCTGGCTGCATCGCCCGCTGATCCTGGGTCTGGTGGGTCTGGTGGGCGCGGTTATGCTGGCCTGGATGGGCCTGGGGCTCTTCAAGGCCTCTCGCCACAGCCGCCTGGAGTTCGACCCGCATGAGGCCTCCGGGCTCAATCCGGTCGTGGCCGGGGTGCTCATGAGCGCCGCCAATCCTTACTGGCTCATCTGGTGGCTCACCATCGGGCTGGGCTATGTCATGTTTTCCATGAAATACGGTCTGCTGGGGGTGGCGCTGTTCTTCATCGGCCACATCCTGGCCGACTTCGCCTGGTACACCCTGGTATCCGGCGCGGTGGCCCAAGGCCGCCGCTTTATCTCGGACCGGGTCTACCGCGGTTTTCTGGCCGGGTGCGCGGTTTTTCTCATCGGGTTCGGAGGCTACTTCGGTATTCAGGGAGTGAATTTTCTGCTAAATTCTTGAAATCAAGGGACGGACCTATACTCGTTGCCAAGAGGTATTCTTTCTCCCCCCTCACCCTAACCCTCTCCCCCCGCTGGGGGGAGAGGGGATAAGAGGAAGGACCTTTTGGCAAATGTTATTGGTGTCCGCCTGGTTTGAGGGCGCACACGCAGGTGTGCCCCTACAGGGAGCTATCATACATGATTCAAAAGGGACTGACCGTAGGGTTATTGGAAGTGAACTGTTATATCCTGGGCGATGAGGTGACCAAGGAAGCCGTGGTCATCGATCCGGGGGGCGACGAGGACGAGATTCTCGAGGTTTTGAACCATAATAAATTCCAACTGAAACTGATCATTGACACCCATGGTCATTTTGACCATGTGGACGCCAACCAGCCTTTGAAAGCCGCCACAGGGGCCAAGATCGCCATCCACGAAGCCGATGCCCAGATGCTGGATAAACCCTCAGCGGAGGCCATGTTCTTTACCGGCAACCGTCTGCGTACGTCCCAGGCGGATATCCTACTGAAAGAAAACGACATTCTCACCTTCGGCCAATACCGGCTGAAGGTCCTGCATACGCCGGGACATACCCCGGGGGGCATCAGCCTGGTGCTGGAAGACCACACGTACGTTTATGTGGGCGACCTGCTCTTTGCCGGCTCCATCGGCCGCACGGACTTCCCCGGCGGCAGCTACGACGCCCTGATTAATGCGGTCAAAACCAAGATCTTCCCTTTGGGAGATAACTATAGCGTCTACCCCGGCCATGGTCCCGTAACCACCGTGGCCCAGGAACGGAAGTATAATCCGTTTTTTTAAAGGATGGGGGAAAAGGGAAAAAGGCAAAGAGGTAAGTCGCTCATGAGCCGCTGGCTCATCCGTAAATGATGAAAAGTTAGTTTGGTAGCCGCAGCTTCAGCCTGCGCTGCACAGGTTGAAAACCTGTGCCACCAAACTTTTCATATCAGAAATCGGAGCAAGCAATTCTTTTAACCCTTTCGCCTTTTCTTCCATTCTTGAGAAAGCTCCTATGGTTTTCACAGGCAAACGCATCTTATTAGGGGTGACCGGCGGTATCGCCGCGTACAAGGCCGCGGAGGTGGCCCGGCGGCTCATCGGTTGCGGGTCTGAGGTCAAGGTGGTGATGACCAAGGCCGCGCAGGAGTTTGTGGGTCCGTTGACCTTTCAGGCCTTGACCGGTCAGAAGGTGGCCACGGCCATGTTCGGGCCGGGGAGCGACCCCTTGGAGCACGTGGCCCTGGGGCAGGAGGTGGATGCCATTGTGGTGGCGCCGGCCACCGCCAATCTCATCGGCAAGCTGGCCGCGGGGATCGGAGACGATCTGCTCACCACCATCATGCTGGCGGCCACCAAGCCGGTGCTGCTTTGCCCGGCCATGAACGTTGAGATGTGGGCCAACCGGGTGGTGCAGGAAAACCTGGCCAGGTTGAAAGGGCGGGGCTTGATGGTGATGGACCCCTGTGCCGGCCCCCTGGCCTGCGGCGCGGTGGGGTTGGGCCGCTTGCCGGAGCCGGACCTTATCGTAGAGGCCTGCGCCCGCCTGCTTAGTGCGCCGGATTTGGTGGGGCGGAGGGTCTTGGTCACCGCGGGGCCCACTCATGAAGACTTCGACCCGGTGCGGTTTTTGACCAACCGCTCCAGTGGCAAGCAGGGGTACGCGTTGGCGAAGGTGGCCTGGCGCCGGGGTGCGGACGTCATCCTGGTGAGCGGTCCTACCAGCCTTCCCACGCCCTATGGGGTGGTTCGGGTGCCGGTGCGCTCGGCCCTGGATATGCTCAGCGCGGTGAACGAGCATTTTCCAGAGACAGACGTCTTGTTAATGGCCGCGGCAGTGGGAGATTATCGTCCTACTCAGGCCGAAATCCGGAAGATCAAGCGGGGCGTCCAGGAGGAGATGCAGTTTCATCTTACCCAGAACCCTGATATTCTGAAGCACGTAGCTTTGTCCAAAACCCGGCAGATCGTGGTGGGGTTCGCGGCGGAGACCCATGATCTGGAGGCCGAGGCCCGCCGCAAGATGCGGGAAAAACACCTGGACCTCATAGTGGCCAACGATGTGAACCGCCCGGATTCCGGGTTCCAGGTAGATACCAACGAAGTCACGATAATAGCCGCAACGGGTGAGCCATTGGTACTGCCGCTCATGAGCAAAGAAGAAGTGGCGGTAAGAATCCTGGACCGGGTGATCGAGCTTTTGAAGACTCGGGGCCGGGGATTATAAAAAATGTCTGAAGACCCGGTCCTGGAACTTAAGGAACTGATAGACAGCCTGTCCGGCTGGCTGCGCTATCAACGGCGGCAGGGCTGGCGCGGGTTGCCGGCAGCGGTTGAACCTCGACCTGAAGTTTTGGCTCAACCGGAGGAGCAGATCCAGACCCTGGCGGAAATCCGAGCGGAAATGGGCGACTGCCGGCGGTGCAAGCTTTACGGCGGGCGCACCAACCTGGTTTTCGGCGACGGCGCCGCCCAGGCCCGCTTGATGTTCGTGGGCGAGGCCCCGGGGGCCGATGAAGATCAGCAAGGGTTGCCCTTTGTGGGCGCGGCGGGCAAGCTGCTCAACAATCTTCTCAGTAAGCTGGGGTTGAGCCGGGAAGAAGTTTATATCGCCAATGTTCTGAAGAGCCGGCCGCCGGGCAACCGGGACCCGGAAGCCGATGAAATTACTGCGTGCCTGCCATTTCTCAAAAAGCAGATCAAGGCCATTCGGCCCCAGGTGATTGTCACGCTGGGGCGGATCGCGGCCCAGGCCTTGTTGGGCACCAAGGAGCCCCTGACCAAAATGCGGGGGCGCTGGCAGCGGTTCGATGACATCCGGGTGATGCCTACGTTTCATCCCTCTTATCTGCTGCGTTTTCCCCAGGAGCGGCACAAAACCTGGGAAGATATGCAACAGGTCATGGAGTATTTGGCGGCCCATGCAGAAGATTAATACCGTTTTTGGATTTCTGCTTTTGGCTCTGTTGTTGCTGGCGGTGACCGCCGCGGCCGCGACTACGCCCCGGGGGGTATATGTGCTGAAGGCGGTGGGGTCCGTCAATCCGGGTTTAGCGGAATTCATCGTGGAAGGCATCCGCACCGCAGAACACGAAAACGCCGAAGCCTTGGTGATCGAGTTGGACACCCCTGGCGGGTTGGATTCTTCCATGCGGCAGATCGTTCAGGCCATCAGCAATGCCAAAGTTCCGGTCATTGTCTATGTTTATCCGCGAGGAGCCCGGGCCGCCTCCGCCGGGGTCTTTGTGACGATGGCGGCGGATGTGGCCGCCATGGCGCCGGGCACCAATATCGGCGCGGCTCATCCGGTTTCCGTCGGCATGGGCAAGCTGGACAAGACCATGGAGCAGAAAGTGCTCAACGACATGGTGGCGTTGGGACGCTCTCTGGCAGCACAACGGGGCCGTAACGCCGATTGGCTAGAAAAGGCCGTGCGCCAGAGCGTTTCCATCCCTGCCAACGAAGCCGTGAAGCTCAAGGTCGTGGACCTCATGGCCAACAACCTGGAGGACCTGTTGACCAAGATCAATGGCCAGCAGGTGGAAGTGGGAGGGAAGCAACTGGTCCTGCACACCGTTGGGGCGCCGGTCCGGGAAATTACCGAGGGCCTGCGCTTCCGTCTCTTGAAGCACATCGCCGACCCCAATATCGCCTTTATCCTGATGATGATCGGGCTGGCGGGGCTCTACTTCGAGATGACCAACCCAGGGATGGTGCTCCCCGGGGTGGTTGGCTCCATCTGCCTGCTCCTGGCCTTTTACGCCTTCCAGACCCTGCCCATCAACTATATCGGCGTCCTCTTGATCTTGCTGGCCTTTGTGTTCTTCATTCTGGAAATTAAAATCACCAGCTACGGTTTGTTATCTGTCGCCGGGGTCCTGTCGCTCTTTCTCGGCGGCATCATGCTGTTTCGGGGAGGGGAGGGGGAAGACATGGCCATATCCTGGGGAGTTTTGATCCCCACGGTAGTCACCATATCGTTGTTTTTTATTGCGGTGGCGGGGATTGTCTTCCGCAGCCACCTGCAGCGCTCTATGTCCGGGACCGCCGGTATGGTAGGGGAGCGGGGCGTGGCCTACACGGCGCTGAATCCCGAGGGCCGGGTCTACGTCCACGGTGAATACTGGAACGCTCAGAGCACCGAGCCGGTTGCTAAGGGTGAACCGGTTGAAGTCTTGCAAGTAGTGGATCTCAAGCTCCTGGTCCGCCGGGCTCCACAAATTTCATAATTTCGTAATTTCTTAATTTCATAAAGGAGACGAATATGCCACCAACTTATATCATTGTGGTAGCGGTGCTGGTCCTTTTTTTCCTGATGAGCGCCATCAAGGTCCTCAACGAATACGAGCGCGGCGTGGTTTTCCGGCTGGGCCGGGCTTTGCACCGGGCAAAGGGACCGGGCCTCATCATCCTTATTCCCATGGTGGACCAACTGGTTAAGGTCAACCTGCAGCTGGTGACCTTTGATGTTCCCTCCCAGGACGTCATTACCCGGGATAATGTTTCGGTTAAAGTGGACGCTGTGGTTTACTTCCGGGTGATCGATCCGATGAAGGCCATAATCGAAGTGCAGAATTACCTCACCGCCACCCAGCGGCTGTCGCAAACCACCTTACGGAGCGTCTGCGGCCAGATGGAACTGGACGATCTGCTGGCGGAACGGGAGAAGGTCAACGCCCAGTTGGCAGAAATCCTGGATAATCAAACGGAACCTTGGGGCATCAAGGTGACGCTGGTGGAGGTACGTTCCATCGACCTGCCCATTGAGATGCAGCGGGCCATCGCCAAGCAGGCGGAGGCCGAACGGGAACGGCGGGCCAAGGTCATCAACGCCGAAGGTGAGTTCCAGGCCGCCGCGAAGATGGCTGATGCCGCCAAGGTGCTGGCTACCGAGCCCATGTCTCTGCAACTCCGCTACCTCCAAACCCTGCGGGAGATTGCCGCGGAGAAGAACTCCACGACGCTCTTCCCCATTCCCATCGACCTCATCACCCCTTTCATCAAGATGGCGCAGCGGATGGATAAGTTGGATGAGGCCGAAAAAGGGTAAAAAGGGCAGAACAATGGCCTTTGGGGTTGAGAAATCGGTGAAATACCGATAAATTAAACGGTGCGCCTCATCACCCGGTTAACGGGTAAGGATGCCTCAAGGGGTGCTGATAGGCCAAGCTCGAAAAAAAGAGAAGAGGGTAGGGGTGGGGTAACCCCGCTTCCGCCAGGCAATACCACAGGAGAGAAACTATGGCTAAGAAGGAACGTAAAGAGAAAAAGGAAAAACCCTTAGATAAGATGACCGCCACCGAGCTGCGCAAGTACGCTCTGGATATGGGTGAGATCAGCGGCGTGCACGGCATGAACAAAGAAGAACTGCTGGTCGCCATCAAAGAGGTGAAGGGCATCAAAGATGAGGGTAAGGTTACCGAGAAGGTCAGTATGCGGGATCTGAAGGTGAAAGCCGGGGAGATGCGCACCAAGAAGCTGGAAGCCAAGGCTAGTGGCGAACCTCGCAAGAAGGTCGATGTCCTGCGAAAGCGCGCCAATCGCATGAAGAAGCGGACGAGAAAAGCGGCCTAAGGCAGATTGAGGAGATAGTCTCCTAACAGGGAAACGATGCGGTTTAAGGCAAGCATAAGCCTGGCTTAAACCGCATTGTTTTGATTAAATCTGCACTGCTTAACATGAATTATACCAAGTTGCGTCCATAGAAGTAAAAATAGCTTCGGTTTTGTAGGATCGTACCTGCATGTGCGGCCACCATGAGGGCGGACACATAGGTCCGCCCCTACAAAAACAAAATTACCTGTATGAGCGCAACTTGGTATGAGGCCTGGGAGATGAATTGTAATGGCCTTTCGCTGGGGGAAACGTCCCGGAGAAACCTCTATCAGTTACTGCCGGCGCTGGGCTAGATAGGCCTCCAGCCTGCTCAAGCCCTCCTGCAGGTTATCCAGGGAATTGGCATAGGAGAAGCGCAGAAAGCCTTCGCCTCCGGGACCGAAATCAATGCCCGGGGCGACCCCGACTTTGACTTTTTCCAGGATATCAAAGGCCAGGGCATAGGAGTCGGTGGAGAGGTGGCGGGCATTGACGAACACATAAAAAGCCCCGGTGGGCGGAACGGGAATCTTAAACCCCAACTTGGCCAGCCCCGCCAGCAGGAACCGCCGCCGGGTGTCATAGGCGGCCCGCATGGCCGCGATCTCGTCTCCGGCCTGGGTCAGGGCCGCAATCCCGGCCCGTTGGACAAAGGGGTTGGCCGAAATAAAGAAATTCTGCATCAATTTTTGCAGGGGCCGGATGAAATCCGGCGGCGCCACCAGGTATCCCAGGCGCCAGCCGGTCATAGCGTAGACCTTGGAAAAGCCGTTGATCACAAAGGCCCGGTCGGTGAACTCCAGGATGGAGTGCTCTTTGCCTTCGTACACCAGGCCGTGGTAAATCTCGTCGGAGACGACCATGGGTCCCAACTCCGCCAGGCGGGCCAAGTTTGTCGCGCTTGCCAGGGTGCCGGTGGGGTTGCCGGGGGAGTTGACCAGCACCGCCTTGGTGCGGGGCGTGAGATAGGGGCCCAACTCCGCCGGGTTCAACTGGAAGCCGTCTTCTTCCTTGACCGGCACATAGCGGGGCACTGCGTCCACCAGTTTTAAGATGTTGGGGTAGCAGGCGTAATGCAGGTTAGGGAGCAGCATTTCATCCCCCGGGTCTAATAAGGCCCCGAAGATGAGGATCATGGCCGGGGAAGTCCCCGACGTGACGATGAATTGCTCGGGGGTGACCCGAACCCGGTACTTCTCCCAGTAGTGCAGGCACAGGGCCTCCCGTAATTCGATGAGCCCCTGGGAGTGCGTGTACTGGGTTTCGCCCGCGGCCATGGCCCGATAAGCCGCGTCCTTGACCACCGCGGGGGTATCGTAATCCGGTTCGCCGATCTCCAGGTGGATGACCTTTTCCCCCTGGCGCTCCAACTCCTTAGCCCGCTCCAGGATATCCATCACCAAAAACGGAGTGATCTCCCGGGCCCGGCGGGATACGGCGCTGCCTGTCTTTTCATTCATTAATTTTCAGCATACCAGGAGGGTGCCGGGAAGACAAGGAGAAGTACATCTGGGGCAGGCCCGGCTCATGTCGGGCTCCGCCCCAGGAAGGAACATGATAAGGAGGCTCACTTTGCTTTCGGCGTGCCCTTGGGGAGATATATCAGCTTAACGTCGAGGTCATAGGTCCAGGGTAGGCCGGAAATTCTCCAGCCTTCTTTCATGCGTTTGCCCTTGTTGGGGCTGTTCGGATCTTTGATCTTATCGCCTTCAAACCCGTCGTGGATGTTATAAACTTTGGTAAATCCGGCCTTGGCCAACAAATCCACCGATGGGGCGCTGCGCTGTCCGGAGCGGCACATTACCAAGATGGTGTCATCTTTGGCAAATCTCTTTTGAACTTCTTTTACGAAGTTGGGATTGGGTTTCATGGCGTACTCTTTTTTCTTTTCATCCCAGGTATAGGCCATAAATTTACTGGGAATATTCACGGCCATGGGCGCATGCCCTATAAAGGCATACTCTTCCGGGGTCCGACAATCGATGATCTTCACACCCTGCTGGTCCTTTTGCCACATGTCGTAGGCTTCCTTGGAGGTGAGATACATTCCCAGGGCGGTTTGCTTATCCTTGGGAATCTCCGGCGGGGCTTTCTGGGCTTCGGCGGCCGGTGCGACGGGCTTTTCGGCAAGAGGAGCCGCCGCAGGCTTATCGCCCTGAGCCCCTGCGAGGAGTGACCAGGATAAAAGCAGCAGAAATGCCAACATGCTCAAGCGACCTTTTTTCAACATAAGTTGTCCTCTCCTTTGGCTTAATAAATTGTGACATTTTATGCCCTAAAGTTCATTATTGTCAATCGTCTTCTCCCTAGATCTCCCCTTTGATTTTTTCGCCCCCTGTTTCTTCGCACTATACAGGCATAAACTATTCTCTTGACAAGTATTCTTTTGTATAGTACATTGCGACCATGAAGCCGCTAACCGACCGACAACAGTCCGTTTTGACCTTTGTGGAAGAGTTCTGCTCCCGCCAGGGGTATCCCCCCACGGTGCGGGAGGTGGCGGCCGCCTTCGGCATCCAGCCCCGGGCCGCCGTGGACCACCTGGCGGCCCTGAAGCGCAAGGGCCACCTCCACCGGGAGCCGGGGGTGTCCCGGGGGCTGACTCTGGCGATGCGTAGCGTGGGGCCGGTGGTGGAAGTGCCGGTTCTGGGCCGCATTGCTGCGGGTCAGCCACTTTTGGCCAGCGAGAACGTTGAGGAGACCCTGCCCCTGCCCAGTTCCTGGGTGCGAGGCGAGGAAGTCTTTCTCCTGAAGGTCACCGGAGAGAGCATGGCGCCGGTAATCCTGCCCGACGATTTGGTGATGGTTCGAGTCCAGGCCCGGGTGGCCCGGGGCGAGATCGCGGTAGTGCTGGTGGACGACGAGGCCACCTTAAAAAGGGTGTACGAGGAGGCCGGAGGTTTGGTCCTCAAGGGCGACAACCCGGATTTCACGCCGCTGCGCTATTCTGCGGATGAGGCCGTGGACGTTCAGGTCCTGGGCAAGGTGGTGGGCGTGTACCGCAACCTGGAGAGCAAAAGACACGGATGAACGCCTTGAGCCGCTACCTGGCACCCCTGAAGCCGGGCCGGGGGATCCTGCTTTGGGGAGAGCACCTGAGACACCTGGCTGCAGCCGCGGCCGTCTGGGGTGTGGCCCGGAATCCGGTATGGGTAGTGGACGCGGCTAACCGCTTCGATCCCTACCGGTTGGTCCGGGAGGCGGCCCGCCACCATCTTCCGTCCCAAAAAGTGCTTGCGCAGGTGCGGGTGGCCCGGGCCTTCACTTCCCACCAACTGGTGCGCCTGCTCGAAGAGACTTTCCCGGCGAGGCTTGCAGTCGGCAGCCTGGTGCTGGTCATAGGACCGGTGAGCCTGTTCTACGATGAACAGGTGCCTTTGAGCGAACGCCGCCGCCTCTTCCAAGATTTGGTGCAGCATTTAAACCGGATCAAGACCCAGTCAGCGCTTTTACTGCTGCAGCCGCGGCTGCCCCGGGCGGCCAATAACCAACACTTCGGCCGGCTGCTGGCCCCGGTGGTTGACTACTTTGTGGAGGTAGGAAACCAGGCAGACGTAAGCGGAGCAACCCGCCGGACTATGCCGGCTGTGGCGGTGCTGCCGCCGGACACGCCGGGAAACGCGCGCCACGCTCCCTACCAGCCTCCAAGAGGAGACCATTAAAATGGACGTATTTCTACCCGCGTACCAGGAGCTGCATCCCGGTCCGAAATTTACGGCCCGTCTTAAGCAATGGAGCCAGACCCTCGCCATCCCGGAGGACGCCACGACCTATCTCCTGGAAATCGTGAAATTCTTGGGAATCGTGGCTTTGATCATGGTAAGCGCCTTGATCATGCTGATGGCGGGGTAGTAAGGAGTAAGCAGTTAGCAGTCAACAGTGAGCAGTGGGAACAGGCAAAAGCCCGATGTTTCGCTAACAGCTGATCTATAGCGTTTGCCATAAATTTATGCCACTGGCTAATTTTTAAATCCCCCTCAATCCCCCTTTTTCAAAGGGGTACTTTATAAGTAATTCCTTATAGTTCCCCAATTTACCAAAGGGGGTGAGGGGGGATTTGGGGTGTTAAAGTATCTCCTATTACGGAAAAAACTTTTGGCAAACGCTATAACTGCTTCAAAGGAAGTAGATTGCCGCACAGGCTGGAAAGCCTGTGCCACCACTGACTACTGACCACTGACCGCTGGCAACTGGTAACTGTATTTATGGGACGCACGGTTTTACCTTATAGCCACGTGTGGGAAGAGGAGCGCAGCCGCTGGCTCAAATTCCGCCGGGCGCTGCGCAAAGAGGACCAGGTCCACCTGGACCGGCTCTTTGAGCTGGCCCGCCTGCACCTCCAGGCCGGCGTGTACGCCTCCAACCCCTGGCCCCTGGAATCCATCCTTCTGTCTATGCTCCTGGAACACCAGAAGGCCTTGAGCTCCTTAGAGAGACGTCTCCACAGTCTGGAAGAGCCAGAAAGCGGCGTCAGGACGTAGGGGCGACCCGGCGGGTCGCCCCTACAGCTTCCCTTTCCCCAAACCTAACCTTTTCCCCATACCATGAAAACCCTTGGCTGGCTTTTTGATCTCTATCCGTTGCGCGACCGCATGGTATTGTGGTTCATCACCTGCTCTGGGGAGCGGCTGCGGCTGGAGGATGACTTCCCCTATTGCCTCTATCTTGGGGGACCCCAGGCGCGGCTTCGGTCCCTGGCCCGGGGTTTGGGGCAGCGAGGATGGCTGCGCCGGGCCTATCCGTCCCAAGGCCAGGATTTGTGGACCGGCCGTGAGATCCCGGTAGTGGCGCTGGAGGTCAAGGCTTATGACTTTCTGCCCCGATTGAGAAAGTATCTGGGGGCATTAACTGGCGAGGTGGCCTGCTATAACTGCGACATAGACATTGCCGCCTACTATCTCTATGTCCGCCGCTATTGGCCCTGCGCCTGGTATGAGGTGGAGGCCAAAGATGGGCGCGTGCTCCACCTTGAGGCCCAAGAGGACCCTTTTGCAGTGGAGTTTGACGTGCCACCCCTGGCCACCCTTACCCTGGGCCTCACCCGGGACCCGCTCATTCCATTGGGCGCGGGAAACGGCCTGGCGGTGGGGTGGGAAGGCCGCAGCCTGGAACTGGAAGCGCCGGATAGACCCGGCCTGGTGCGGGAGTTGGCCCAGTGGCTGAAGCGGGCGAACCCGGACCTGGTGTTAAGCGACTGGGGCGACGAAGAGATCATCCCCACCCTCACCCGTTGGAGCCGGGAGTATGACGAACCACTGCCCCTGGACCGGGAAGTGCGCCCGGCCCCCCGGCGCTTTAGCGGCGGCCGCAGCTATTTTTCCTATGGCCGCATCGTCTACCAGGGTTCCTCGGCCCCTTTCTACGGCCGCTGGCACCTGGACCGGCGCAACTCCTTCTACTACCGGGAGTCGGGCCTGAAGGGACTGATCCAGATCGCCCGCATCGGCCAGATGCCCTTGCAACAGGCGGCGCGCTCCAGCCCCGGGACGCTCATCACCTCCATGCAACTGGCTCGGGCCGTGGCGGACGGCATCCTCATCCCGTGGCGCAAGGCCGAACCCGAACACTTCAAAACCGCAGGGGAACTGCTCACTATCGACAAGGGCGGCCTGACCTTCATGCCGCCGCCGGGCCTGCACACCCACGTGGCGGAAGTGGACTTCGCCTCCATGTACCCTACTATTATGACCATTCATAATATCTCTCCGGAGACGGTCAACTGCAGCTGTTGCTTGGGAGCAACAAGGGTCAGGAGTCAGGGGTTAGGGGTCAGTAAAAATGTAACACCGCCGCCCCCTTCGGTTCCGATGCCGGCGAGGGCGCCGGCGCTACATTTAAATGTCAGGGCTGACTCGGTAGGGGCACAGCGTGCGGTGCTCCTGGAGCGGGAGTCCCCCGGCAAAGACCTCGGCGCCACCACCCCTCCGACCCACCCTTCACCCCGTAGGGGCGGGTTTGAAACCCGCCCCTACAACCCCTGGGCCTCCCCCTGCCCTCCCGTTCCTGAGGCTGATTATCGTCTCTGTCACCGGCGGGAAGGGCTGGTGCCCAAAACCTTAAGACCGATTTTGGCCTTGCGGGAGCAACTCAAGGCCCGAGCCAAAGAGGTGCAGGTCGAAGATGCGGCGCAGTATAAGGAGCGGCAAACCGCCCTGAAATGGATGCTGGTCACCTGCTTCGGCTATTTAGGGTACAAGAACGCCAGGTTCGGGCGGATCGAGGCCCACGAGGCGGTGACCGCGTATGGACGGGACAAGCTGCTCGCGGCCAAGGAGATTTTTGAGGACGCCGGCTTCACGGTGCTTCACGGTCTTACAGATTGTCTCTGGGTGCAGAAACCGGGACCGACTGATACAGGTGGCACAGGCGTCTCGCCTGTGCTGCGCCGGCCAGACGTTCAGGAATCACCCAGGTCTCATTTTCGCGAAAAGAAAATCCCCCCTGCCCCCCTTTTTCTAAGGGGGGTTCAAAGTCCCCCTTTGAAAAAGGGGGATTTAGGGGGATTTGAAGTTTTCCCGACAAAACATACGAACACCCCCAATGACCCGTTAAAGGCGAACCGGTATGAGCTTGAACTGGAAGACTTGTGCGCCAAGGTATCCGGGGCCACCGGGGTCAAGCTCGCCCTGGAGGGGGTGTACCGCTGGATCTATTTCATGTTTTCCAAGCAAGACCCGAACCGGCCGGTCGCCACACGGTACTTCGGGGTCTTTGAGGATGGGTCGCTCAAGGTGCGGGGTCTGGCTTGCCGGCGGCGGGATACCCCGCCCTTCGTACGCCGGGCCCAGGAGGCCATGTTACAAAAACTGACCGAGGCGGTGACCCCCGAGGAGTTGGCGCGCCTTAAGCCGGAGTTGGAGGAGATGGCCGAGGGTTTTCGGCAGAGCCTCCGGGAAGGTGGGCTTAACCCTCAGGACCTGGTCATTACCCGGGTGCTGTCCCAAAAGGTGGAAGAATACAAGGTGGATACCCCCACTGCCCTGGCAGCCCGGCAACTGGAAGCCGCCGGCATCCCCATCCAGCCGGGGGAAAAGGTGCGCTATGTGCACCGGGAAGGGAAAAAAGGCCCCAAGGAGTGCCGTGTCCAGGCCGCGCCATTCATAGAGACCCTGGATGGGTATGATACCCAGCTTTACCTGGAGTTGCTGGACCGCGCTGTGGAAGAAATTCTTCTGCCATTCCAGCATTAATGACAGACCGTGATGGAAGGCATTAGAGGAACACTCGATAATCAAGGTGCAAAGCCTTCCCCAATTTCTTGGCCATTTCCTTGCCGATGGGACGCTTGCCGCGTTCAATTTCGGAAATGTGCCTCTGGGGAAGGCCCACCCGCCCGGCCAGTTCCCTCTGGGTAATTCCTTCTTTGCCCCTGGCTCCCGCCAAGACCACTCCAGGCAAAGTTTTGTTGTCATACTCAGGAAACGCCTGACGCCACGGCAGCGAATCACCCAGTTTGACAAAACCCAAAGATTGCAACGCCCGGATCGCCTCATCCTGCCGACGGCCCCACAAACTTCAGCTCCACGGCATCCGAATCAATATGGGGCTCTTTCGTGAGTGCCCGCATAAGTAACCTCCACTACTTTTGAAGACTTATCCAACACTTCCCAAATGACCACATATGTTGGATGCCCCTTCTTGAGGTGGCAGTGATGGCGGTTTTTTCCCAAGGAACCGTAATTGGACCAGTTGCCCCGCACCGGCCCGGCCACTTCAATTTCCCGCATCAAGGTGATTATACCAAGTTGCGTCCATAGAAGTAAAAATAGCTTCGGTTTTGTAGGATCGTACCTGCATGTGCGGCCACCATGAGGGCGGACACATAGGTCCGCCCCTACAAAAACAAAATTACCTGTATGAGCGCAACTTGGTATTAGGCCCCTCCGAACCGGCAACGGCAAGAGTTCTATTTGTTTCACCACTTGTCTGGAAACCGTTATGGTCCACTGCATGACCTTATGATACCAATTATACCAAGTTGCGCTCATAGAAGTAAAAATAGCTTCGGTTTTGTAGAGGCACACTTGCCTGTGCGACCACTCTGAGGGCGGACACATAGGTCCGCCCCTACAAAAACTATAATTACCTGTATGACCGCAACTTGGTATTAGTAGTATCAAATGTAATATGCGTTGAAAAATTTTCAGGTATACGAAAAAAGAGGCGGGTTTTAAACCCGCCCCTACACGTTTGTTGCGAAAAAATAAGATGGTGCGCAAGGCGCACCCTACATTGACTAGATTTCCAGCCAGGAGTCGGAGAACAAGACTTGACCCATGATGACCCGGGCGGTCTTGGCGTAGTTCTGCAAGGTTTTGGACATGGATGGGATGTCCACGGATTTGCCTTCCATGATATCGGTAACAATTTTCACGGCTTCGGGCATTTTGCCGTTGACCACGTCGGCCAGCTCCTGGTCGAAGGAGTCTACGATGGCGGAGACCATGCCTTTTTGCTGGAGCATGATGACATAAGTGCGATTAATGATGGGGCGGAGCTCATCGGGCACACCGTTTGACGAGTTGGACAGACCGCAGGTAGACTTAGATCCCGGCGCCATATCCTGAAGCATCGACATATACTCCAGGGTGGCGATGAGCTGGTTTTGCTGGATGTTCAGCGGCGCGATGATGGGATCGAACCAGATGCGTTCGTTCTCGATGTCGTATTCCGCCGCCTTGGCCAGGATTTCAGCGGTAAGCATGCCGCGTTCGTGTTCGTCCCGGGGCATGCCTTCGGGGCCCCACATCAGGCCGATCATGTCGGCATCGTACTTCTTCACCAGGGGCATCATGCCGTCCATGCGCTCGGGCCGGGCCATGATGGAATTGATCAGGGCGCGGCCTTTATGGACCTTGAGACCAGCTTCCATGGCGGCGATGTTGGAGGTATCCAGGGCCAGGGGCACATTGGGCACCACTTCCTGGATGGCCTTGACTATCCATGTCATCAGCTCTTCGCCGCCTTTGCGGGCCGGGCCGATATTAACATCGATAAAATCCACCCCGGCCTCGGCCTCTTTCAGGGCCACCTCCTGGAGGGGCTTGGGGTTACGCTCCTTCATGGCTTGACCATAAACTTTGGTCACCACGTTCAGGTTTTCGCCGATTCGGTAAAATTTACTCATCAGGTGACCCCCTTCTTGACGGTGTTGTCAGTGGGGGAAGAAAGCCCCATGGCTCTCTTCCCATATTTATGAGGAACTCCCTCTACATGGTTTTCAGCAAGGCCGGGATATGAGAGGCTTCCCGAGGCCCGATGAGAACCTTCCAATCGGGCAGTTCCTCTTCCAGGTCACCGCTGATGCCCGCGGCATATCCGGGAATGAGCAGGGTCCGGGTCTTGACTTTGTCGGCAATCCCGCACTTTTTCACGAACATCGCCACCGAGTCGCCGGAGAATTTCCCGGCGGCCCAGGCGGTCATCACCGACAGTCCCTCGGTGTCTTGAATGAGCAGCCAGGTAGAAACCTTGCTGCTCTCGATTTCGCCGGACACGATGAAGTAGGTGAGGGCGAAGTTGGTGGTGATGGCTACGGGAGAATCCGGCCCCGGAGTGCCGATCTCGTAGATGCCCGGGGTGATGATCATGGGCTTCTGCGGGTCGGTGTAGATGTTGAGGCGCTCCAGCAGCAGCGGGAAGATCCCGTCGGCGGACAGGTCGTTGACCACCACGATGCCGCCGTATTTGGCGATGAAGACTGAAGCGTAGAGCTTTTCCATCATGGGGTCGTCAGTCATCTGGGCCGGGACCGTGATGGTGGGGAAGCCGAAGGGCCGGAACTTAGGCACCAGGGCGGCCCGCCGCAGAACTATCTGATCCTGGAAGGCCTGCTTCAGGTCGCGGCTGCCAGTGTCGATGATCAGGTCTTTAAGGCCCATACCGGTGAGCTTGGTGACGAGCTCGGCCAGAGAATCATAGCCCTCGCCCTTAGCCACCAGGGGCAGCCCCATCTCTTTGGCCAGGGCACCCATGGCGTCGACGTTGGCGGCGGTGGCTACACCCAGGGTGGGTTTGCGGTCTTTCACCGCTTCGGCGCCAGCCTTGGTCACGTCCGCCTTTTCGCTGCACAGCAGGATAGCGGCGTCGGTCTTATCCGCCACTTTTTTGGCCAGAGCGGCAAATTTGCCGGCATCGCCACCGGCATCATGAACAACTATCATTTCCGGGCGCAGCAGCAAACCTACCCGGTCATACTGCAATTTCATGAACTGGGCCAGCTTGGCATCCACTTCCGCATCGGAGGCGGCGGTGGTAACCAATCCGGCGATCACGGTGGGGTTGAAGAAGGTCTTTTCGTGACGGAACATCACGGTCTCACCGCCGATGGCCTTCACCCCTTCCTTCATCGGAAATTTAATGGGGCGGATGGGCGGGGCCGAAGCTTCGGCAAGTTTATCTTTTACCTCATCGGACACATAAGGACAGGCAGCCAACTCCGCCTTACCACTGGCCAGGGCCATGGCAAAGGCCAGACACGTGGGGTAGCCGCATTCCTTACAGTTGGTTTTGGCGAGCATTTTAAAGATTTCAATTCCAGTTAATGCCATCGTCTCTCTCCTTATCCATGACTGGTACCCGGCGGAGGCTAACCCGGATTGGCGTGGCCAACCCGCCGAGATTTTATACCAAGAAAGGGTCTGGAGGGGCGCACCTCCAGACCCCCGTTAGGGTTAGCCGATAATGGGATCCATCTCCAGGGCCGGGTGTTTCTTTTCCGTCAGGTAGGCCAGGATTTCGTCTTCAGTGACACCTACGGTCTCATCGGCAATACGATCGATAAGATCGGGAATCCCTTCTTCCTCACCCCGTGCCAGGAGCCGTTCCCGGAGTTCATCTTTCAGGATTTTGGGCATCCACACTACCCGTTTCAGGCCACCGTCGCCTATGATGAACTTCCGTTGGGTGACGTTGAACTTGCTGTGGCCCACGAAACCCGGGGTAACCTGCCCGCCGCCGATGACGCCGGCCAGGGTGGTGAACTTCATCCCGCAGGGGGTTTCACCGGTGTAGTCCCGGTTAACGGTCATAATGCCATTGCACATGGGCAGCACCGCGGAAATAGCCTCGCAGCAGCCGCAGGTGGTCATGGGATCATAGACCAGGCTGTACATGTTGTAGGAAGCAACCGACTGCCGGGAAGCCTTGAAGACGAAATCGTTGACACCCTGCCAGTTCCCCAGCTTCTCATCCAGGGTTTCGCCCTTCAGGATGGGCTGGTTGGGGCCGGTGGGGTTGATTTCGAAGGAGGCTTTGCAGTCCATCCAGTTATAAGCGCCGCAGAGGCCGGTCCGCTCAGGGCTGACCACGCAGACGTGGTTCGGCGCGAAGGACTGGCACAGGGTGCAGGAGTAGTAAGTCTCGGTGGTTTCATCACGCATGTTCTCGACCCGGCGGTCACGTTCGTGATAGATTTTCCGGGCCTGCTTGGTGATTTCGTCCACTTTGTCTTTATCGGTGTAAATCTTGATCTGACATTTGTCGAAGATGGCGCCGAAGTCCTGATGGAACTTGGCGTGGAGGATAGTGCCGATGTGTTTCAGGCTGAAGCCCTTTTCCACCGCGGATTTGCCGATGCGGTACCAGGCGATGTCCCGCTGCCCGATATGCATGACGCCCTGGGCGTAGTTCACCAGATGGTGAATCTGCCGTTCCAGGATGGGCTCGAAGTCGGGCTGGAAGGCCCGGCCGGCAACTTCAACCACGATCGCCATGGGCAGGCGCATGGGGATCTTGTCTTGCGGCAGGTCCGGAAGATCAAGACCGAAGACTTCCACTTTGCCGTCTTCCACTTCTTCCATGCGTTTGCTGGTGACCAACTCCACCGCCTGGGTCTTGCCGCCACCACACTCGGCGTAGAGGTCGTCTTTGCGGACGCGCTCACCTTCGAAGGCGGCGCCGAAGTTCACCGGGATGTCGATCGCGGTGATCGCGACCTTGAGGCCCCGGACTTCGATGGACTTCTGGCCCAACTCCGCCATGGGTACGTTGCTGACCACATGCTCATAAGTACAGATACCGGTGGGCAGCACCTGGGGGATGTCCTGGTTGGTGATGGTGGGGAAGCCCCAGTTGATACAACCGGCGGCGTTGGCGTACCATTCATCGGAGATTTCGGATACGGCGTTAACGAACGCGAAGATGCGGTCCTTGTTGTACAGGAGCATTTTCAGGGCCGCACCAGGCTTCATGCCACCGAAGGCCATGGCGGCCCGGTTGGCGAAGCCCAGAGCGAAGACCGCACCGGAGATGTCCGGGCTGAAGGGCACGATCCGGGTGGGCCAGCCGATCTGTACCCCGCCTTCCAGGAGCTGTTCAGGTACCGAGGTTTTGCCGTCAATGGACTTGGCGGCGCAGAAGATGTAGAGGTTCTTTTTCTGATATTCCGTGACCAGGTCCACGGCTTCCTGCACCGAGGGGGCGGCGCCGACGATGGCGGCGAACCCGGGGGCGGAGCCGTCTACGAACTCGACGCCACGTTTCCGGAAGATGGTGTCTTCCGCGGCGCCCAGCCAGATATTCTTGTCGCCTTTGCTATAGACTTCTTCCCCGCCCACATAGAAATTCGGATCATCCACGTAGCGGATGGCCTCGAAAATTTCTTCGGCGAACAGGGTGGCCAGACCAGCGTCCAGGCCGGGTCCCAAGTAGGGCAGGTAGTTGTGCTCGGCCGGGACCGGCGGCAGCAGGGATTTGCAGCGTTTCATGACGGGAACCGCGTCCTTCAGCTTCTCGATCTTGGTGCCCATCAGGGAGTAGATAATGGGAAGATAATAGGCGGTATTGGGGAAACCGATTTCCTGGTTTTCACCATATTTCTGGATGGCTTCGTCCAATTTGGCCGCGCACTTGTTTACGATCTTGTGAGCCCCGCGGATGGCTGCGGATATGATGATTTTCGACACTGTGACTTCCTCCTTCCTTTTTCGTAAAGGAAATTAGCTGCAAGGAACCGCCCTCCCTAGCGGCAGGGCGGCGCCGTTGATTCTTAATGCTCTTCCCCTGCTGCGGCGGCTTCAGCCATTTCCCGGCGCATATCCATGTCGAAGAGCACCCGCTCCCGAGCCTTGTCGATGCCCAGGGCTTTGCGCTTGCTGTCGATGTGGGCGATCATCTTCTTGGCCGCCAACTCCGGGTCGGGCTCGAAGTCCCACTTGCCGCCTAGCTCTTCTTCGATACCCTTGAACAGGTATTCGCTGAGGAGCTCGGACCCGGTGCTGGGGAAGGTGACCCCAAACAGGGTGTAGACGCCCGAGGCCACGAAGTACTGGCCGATGGCGATGGCTTTTTCACTCATCCACTCCGGCGCCGCGCCCGCCGCGGGCATATCGCAGATGTCGGTGCCCAGGCCGCCGGCCTTGATGCAGGCGGTGGCCGCCATCAGGATCCGGGAGTTATCCACGCAGGAGCCCATGTGCAGCACCGGCGGGATGCCCACGGTTTCGCAGACCTCGGCCAGGCCGGGACCGCAGTGCTCTTTGGCCGATTCCGGGCTCAACAACCCGAATTTCCCCGCGGTCATGGCGGAGCAGCCGGTGGTCAGGACGATGACGTCGTTCTTCAGCAGTTCCTTGATCATGGTGAGATGGGAGTTGTCGTGCATGGTGCGGCAGTTGTTGCAGCCCACCACGCCGGCCACGCCCCGCACCCGGCCGCCGATGATGTTGTCGTTCAGGGTGTAATACGAGCCGCGGATGGAGCCGCCCAGCAGGTACTGGATGGTCTCATAGCTGAAGCCCACTACGGTGGGATGGCTCTGGGACGGGATCAGCACCGGGGCACGGCGATTGGCGAAGTTGTCGATGGCTTCCCGCACTATATTCCGGGCCACGTCCAGGGCATGATGTTCGTCAAAGGGGATGTGCATGGTCTCCCCTTCGATCCGGGCCCGGGGATCGGTGGTAATCAGCTTGGTGTGGTAGCACTTGGCCACGTTGGCCAGGGACTGCATCTCGCACTGCACGTCCACCACCATGGCGTCCACCGCGCCGGTGATGATGGCCAACTCCTGCTGCAGGTAGTTGCCCGCCACCGGGATGCCGTGGCGCATGAGGATCTCGTTGGCGGAGCAGCACATGCCGGCCAACTGAACGCCCTTGGCGCCCTTGTTCTGGGCGTAGGTGATCGCTTCCGGCTCCTGGGCCGCCACGTAGATCATCTCGGGCAACAGCGGCTCATGGCCGTGGATGATGATGTTGACGTGGTCTTCTTTGAGGACGCCCAGATTGATCTCGCCGGCTACCGGTACCGGGCAGCCGAACAGGATGTCCTGGAGGTCGGTGGAGATCATGGAGCCGCCCCAGCCATCGGAAAGGGCAGTGCGGCTGCACTGCTTGATGATGTTGTGGTATTCCTGGTCCACGCCCATGTGGGTGCGGTGCATCAGTTCCACGACCTCGATGTCGTAGCCCCGGGGCACTATCCCCAGCTTGCGCCAGATCTCCTGGCGTTTCTTGGGAGCCCGGTTCACATAGGTGATTTCGCCGGTCTGCTGGCCAAACTCCGACAAGACCTTGTCCGCCAGTTCCTGGGCGATGACATCTTTTCCGCGGGGTTTGGCGTCGTCGCCTTCACCGTCGCTGATGGCCACGTTCCAATCCCGGGCCACCTTGCGCAGCTTGGCCACGTCTTTGATCTCATAACCCTGGGCCCTGCCGTGGGCCACTTCCTTGAACAACAGGGCGGTGCCACGGGAATGGTCATTGTGGGACGCAGTCCCGGCGCAAACCATGCGGGCGAAGTTCCGGGCCACGATGGTCTCGGCGGTGGCGCCGCACAGGCCCACAGCCTGCTTCTTCTGCTCCTCGCCTTCTTTCGCCTTCTTGGGCGGGGGCACGCGACAGGGACCCTGGGCGCAGATGCGGCAGCAGGCGCCCTCGGCCCCGATGGGGCAGGGCTTCATGGTCTGGGCCCGGTCAAAGATGGTTTCGATACCTTCCGCCTGGGCCTTCTTGAGCATCTCCTGGGTCGCAGGGTCTATAGAACATTTCATCACATCTAACTCAGCCATTGCTTTCCTCCAGTTTCTTACTTTTAGGGATGACCTTCATGGCCCCCCTTTGAAACAGAGCCCGATACCCAGAAGTGGAACAAGAATACCGTTTGGCTTAACGGGGCTGAACTCTGAGAAACAAGGTACATCTACTCCAGGTCCGGCGTCGTTTTAGCCGGCCAGTTCCTGGATGACTTTTTTTACCATCTTCACCGATTCCGGATGGCGCATGATAAGCAGATCGCTACCGGCCAGAAGCAGGTCCACGGCGGTGATGGCTTCCATCAGGATGCCCCGTTTGGTCTGGTCGCCCAGTTGCGGCGCCTCTGCGTTGGTCTGCTTGCACTCCTTCACCTTCCAGACTTCCTGACCGACGTAGTTGAGGATGGGGAGCTGCAGCTTTTCGTCTTCCTGGGTCAGGGCGGCCATGCGGTCCCGCTCCATGACGGAATAGGAATACTCCAGACCGTAGCCCAGGCCGCCAGTGGTGGGATCAACCAAAATATGACTGTCTTTGACGCCCAACTGGCCCAGAAGGATATTTAACTGTTTGGCCAGGTTGACATCGATGGGCGAGTTGGCCGAAACAGAGTGGCCATAGCCCAGGGCCGCGGCGCCGATCTTCTTGTAGTTCTTGTCCTGCACGGGACCCAAGGTGATGCTCTTGTCAGCACAGGCTTCAGCCACGGCAGGCAGGACTTCCGCGTCTTTTTCCACGTTGCTGGTGCCGTAGACGATCAGCGGCACATTAATGGCGGCCAACACCTTCTTGGCCGTTTCCGCAGCCGCCTCGGGGGAAGCGTTGTTCCCGTTGGGATCGGTGCTGTTGAGGATCAAAGCGATAGCTTCGGCGCCAAATTCATTAACGCACTTCTTCGCCCAAGCCACGGGGTCCCCGGCGACATCCTTAATGGTTTCATACACCGGGCCAGCCCAGTCTTCGCCCGGGTCCCGGTCCCAAATCTCCATGGCAATCCGGGGTTTGTTCGGCATGACCCCTTCAAACGTATAGAAGGGGTAGGAGGTTTCTCCTCCCAGGGTGATGGCGGTATCGCCTTTACCAATGGTTACCGTTTTGATCGAGCCAGAATACTTCTGTTTGGGAATTTCAAACGCCAAGGTAGTTCCCTCCTTAAATTTTCCGGAATTGCCGGCATCTTATCTTGTTATTAAAATGCGGAGGTATAAACATTGTGAAAATAATAATTAATTAGGCAACCTGTCAAGCAAAAAATCACGCGACAGGCATTACCTGTTATTGCACTTAAGACAACAACCGGTCAAAGATGGCGTAACCACCTTTTAATGCTGGGGAATCCGCTGGCAGGGTAAAAGTGGGAAGGCCCTGGCTGTCGAACTCGGCGAGTTGGGAATCCTCGGGGATTAAACCGGCCAATTCCAGACCCTGAGTGGCAATTTCCTCCGTGGTTCTGGAAGACAGGCCATTGCTCACCCGGTTAACAATGAGAACGGCCCGACCCGTCACCACGTTCAGGGACTGGGCCAGGTCCTTGAGGCGCCGAGCCGCCTGGATGCCCCGCCACGAAGGGTCGCTCACCAGCACCAGGAGATCCACCTTATGCGTGGTGAGGCGGCTCATATGCTCCATGCCCGCTTCATTGTCCATCAGGATGTAGGGGTAATTTTTCGCCAGGACATCCATGAAGTGAGCCACCAGATTATTGGCGGCGCAGTAACAGCCCGCGCCTTCCGGCTGGCCCATGGCGATGAGGTCGAAGCCCTCAGCCTCCACCAGGCATTGATTGATGCGCATCTCAATGAGCTGGTCTTTGGTCATGTCCCGCATGCCGCCGCCCTTTTTCATCTCTTCCCGCGCCGCGCCCACGGTGGTCTCCACCTCAAGTCCCAGGACTTCATTAAGATTGCTGTTAGCGTCGGCGTCCACCGCCAACACCGGTTGCTTGCCGTGTTCGATCAGGTAGCGCAGCAGCATGCCGGCCACGGTAGTCTTGCCGGTGCCGCCTTTGCCGGCCATGGCGATGAGAAAACTCACGATGGGCTCTCCTTACTGTGAAAGTATTCACATGTGATTATAGAAGAAAATAGCGAAAAAGTGAAGTTCTCTCTATACAGGCGCGCGTTTATAGCCTAGCCTGGTTTCGGCAAAGGCATAAAATGCTTGCAGGGTTTTGGGGATAAAAATTATAATCTTTAAGGTAGTGTGGGCAAAGTGACGGACGCGGCCACATTGCCGGCTCCCAACTGGGGGATCGTCCAATGGCAGGACAGCGGCCTTTGGAGTCGCCGATGGAGGTTCGAATCCTCCTCCCCCAGCCAACCCATGAGGATAGAAATCCGTAAACCCCAGGCAGACTCCCTGGGGTTTTTTTTCGGGGTGCCGGAGATGATAATGAGGATATATAGCGTTTGCCATAAATTTATGCCGCTGGCTGATTTTTAAATCCCCCTAAATCCCCCTTTTTCAAAGGGTGACTTTATAAGTAATTCCTTATAGTTACCCTTTTTACCAAAGGGAGGTTAGGGGGGATTTGGGGTGTTAAAGTATCTCCTAATTACGGAAAAACTTTTGAGCCTCTTGCAATAATAATCTTCTTACAGTGGAAACCTTATAGGGGTATTTAAAAATCGCCGGTAGCACAGGCTTTTCAGCCTGTGCTCATATAGGCTAAAACCTGCGACTGCATAATGTCTGGCAATTTTGCAAGAGACTCTTTTGGCAAACGCTATAAGTAAAACCAGCCTTAAAAAGTCATAATAGCCGTGAAAATCGGGGTATAGCTATAGAAGGAATTTTTCCCGACCAGGTCGATGGCCACCCCCAGTTCGCAGGACCAACGGGAGTTGAAGATATATTCGATCCCGGGCAGAACTCCCACATCATGGGTGATAACCTCCCGGGAATAGCGGAACAACGGACCCACATTCCAGCTCGTATAGCACTCGAGCAGGGCCACCCAGTGCGCTGTTAAGGGCCACTCTGCCGCCAGATTGACGGTAATCAGATCCCGGCCAGGCACCGACGGAAGGAGAGGGGAGGCCTGCTGATTAGCGGGCGCTCCAGCATCTGTGGTGGGGAAACTGTACCACAGGTTGGCATAAAGATAGATGGGCCCCACCCATTTGGCCAGGTTGACGCCGGGAGTGAAGACAAACATGCCGCCCCCCAGGGCATCGGTGCCCAGCCTGGCGGGATTGAGATTAAAATGGTGTCCGGTGGGAAAATTTACGCTCAATAACGGGGTAACCGTGGGGCGCCAATCGGTCTCTTCCCAGAGCTGATATTTGACCGTGCCGTAAAGATCTCCAAAGCCTGCGAAGCTGGCTGACTGGCTTCCCCCCGACCCGGGCGCCGAAACCTGCCCGGCCCAATTCTGGAACATGACGGACGTGAGGTAGACTTCGATGTTGGGGGCCAGACCGTAGGTAAACTTCACCGGCATTTCCAGAGAGTAAAAATTGCCGCCGGCGCTTACCCGGCGCCAGTTAGTCGAGAAATTTCCCGCCACCACACCCAGGCTCAAGTATGGCTGGATATTTAATTGACCGGGAGGAGCCGGGACCGCAGAGTCAGCGATGATCGGGCCGGCAGTAGAGGGATGCTCAGGGGCTGTCTCGGCCGCCGCGGCTATCCAGACCCCGGGCATGGCAGCCGTCCATATTCCCAGCACGATGGTCAGGAAGATCCAAGTCAAAATAATGGCTTCAGGTGGTCGAGATGCGCTATTATAGCAAAAAATCGGCCTCCGAACGAAAAAAGTCAGTTAACCTCCCAGGCTTTTTTTCGCCAGTCTGAGGCGTTAAGGTTTAACTAACTTGGGCACCATGCCGATAAGACATTTACAGCTTCTAAACAGAAAAAAAATAATTTCTCTCAAAGTCCCAAAAAATCCGGAGACGCCGCACCTGCCCCTTTTCAAGGATAGAAGATTCTTATGAGCCCTTTTTTCCAGGCACAGATGGATTATATTTGCTTTTTCTACGGCCTGGCCTTTGTCGGTCTGGGGGTGGTGTGCTACATCCTCTCCAAGGAGGTCAGTCAACGACTTCCCTGGAAATGGCTGGCCCTCTTCGGCCTAATTCACGGATTATACGAGTGGTTGGGCCTTGTGGCCCTGGCCTGGCAGGCTGGGGTATGGTTTGCGGCATGCCGCTGGGCCATCCTGGCCGCATCTTTTCTCTTCCTGGTGGAATTCGGCCGTCTCAGCCTCAGTCGCCAGCGAGACCGGATGCCGGGGCGCTGGGTCTTGGGTATCCTGGTCTTGAGTGCGGCCATGGGTGCGGTCCACGGCTTAAGCGGCTTAAATGTCACCACCCGGTATGCCCTGGGTCTGGTGGGCAGCCTGTGGGCCGGATGGGCTTTATATACGGAAAGTAGGCAGGGCGGTCGTCGGCAGCGATTCTGGCTCCTGGCTGGTGGTGTGGGTCTGATGCTTTATGGCCTGGCTACCGGAGTGATTGTTCCCCAGGCCCCGTTTTTCCCAGCCATCCTGGTAAACTATGAAACCTTCGCCAACTTCGCGGGTCTGCCCATCCAATTGGTGCGGGGCTTGTTGGCGCTGTGGATCTCCGCCATGATCGCGGGCTACTTTCAGATATCGTGGCCGGTGGAATACGAACAAAGCCACCGGGTCCGGGCTCGATATCTGTATGGCGCGGCTGCGGCTCTGGTGGTCATCCTGGCCGCTGGTTGGGTTTTGACTCAATACCTGGGCGATGTGGCCCGCAAGCAGGTCCTCAAGGACGCCGCCAGTGATACTAATCTCATCATCCAGCGCTTGTTGTTCGAACTGGAAGGAGCGGATGCTGCGGTAAAAGCCATGTCAGGCTCTCCCTGGATCGGCCCGGCCTTGTGGTCGAGGTCACCCCAGACCCTAGCCCAGGCTAACTCGGTGCTGGACCGATACCAATCACGATTCGGGGCCTCCCCGGCATATATCCAGGACCAGACTGGCACCACCATCGCCTCTTCCAACCGAGACGCCCCGGACAGTTTTGTCGGCCATAATTATGCCTTTCGGCCCTATTTTCAACAGGCCATGGCGGGCAAACCGGGCCGCTATTTCGCCCTGGGGGTTACCACGAAAAAGCGGGGATTTTATGCCGCGTACCCGGTGCTTGATCCAACCGGAAAGATTGTGGGAACCGCGGCCATAAAAACGACCTTGGATACTTTTCAGCACGACCTGCGATCCAGCGGTCCCGCCTTCCTCATTTCTCCCGACGGGGTGATCTTCCTGAGCAACCGTCCCAGTCTGGACTATCGTAGTTTGTGGCCGGCTGATCGGCCTGATAAAGATGCACTAAAGGCCCAGTATGGGACGGTCGATTTTGAGCCCATTTTCCCCCGGCCCCCTGAGGATGGAACCACCGTCAAAATTAACGGGGAGAGTTATTTATTTTATCGGCAAGGCATTGCCTCCGTTGCGACGCCAGGCTGGGCTTTGGTATTGTTGGCTTCGGTCAAAATGATCGTGTTTTACCGCCTGCTGGGTATCGCTACGGCATTTACCTTTGTGGTCTTGGTCTTGATCTATGCCGGCACTAACCTGTCCATTCGGGAAGGCGCCAACCGTATCCTGGCATCCGAGTCCCGCTTTCGGGCCATGTTTGACGCAGCCCCTGAGGCGGTTTTTGTCCTTAATGCGGAAACCGGCACAATTATCGACGCCAATCCCTTCATGGCCCGCTGGCTGGGCTACGACCTAAAAGAACTCGTCGGCCTGGAGATCAACCAAATCCGGGCTCCGGGGTCTCTAGAGCCTCGGGAGGAATGTGTGTGGGGGGGGACAGAAGGGCCGAATCCGGCGCCAGGTTCCCGCTATCGCAAAAAAGATGGGACTTTGGTGGATGTGGAGTGCACCGCGGCCAAGATCCTCCATGGGGATCATATCCGGGAGATCGTCTTTGTCCGGGATATCACCGAACGCAAAAAGGTGGCGGCCGACCTGGTTTGGGAAGCCATGGTCAACTCTGCCATAGCCGATTTGTCTAAGTCCCTGATGACCTCATTATCTTTAGAAGACATCGCTTCATTAGTTAACGGGCATGCCAAAAACCTCACCGGGAGTAAGTTGGCTTTTTGTGGTCATATTAATCCCGTGACGGGGGCCTTGGTGGTGCCGGTCATGACCGGAGAGGGCTGGGAGTCTCGCCGGACAGAGGCTAAGCCTTTGGAGTTTCACGAATTTGACGGTATCTTAGGTTGGGCCCTCAAACATGACCAGCCTCTCCTGGACAACCATCCTGATCCGGCACCCAGCGCCACAGGCACCCCGGGGGGGCCCCCCATCCACCGGTTTCTCTCAGTCCCGGCTCTGATTGAAGATCAGCTGGTTGGTCTCATCGCCCTGGCCAATGCCGACCGCGACTACACTCCCCGGGACCAGGAACTCTGTGAACGGATGGCCATGCTCTACGCCCAGGCCATCCATCGGCAGCACATGGATGAAACCTTGCGGGAAAGCGAAGTCGGCCTCCAGACCATCCTGGATCACGTCCAGACCGGGGTTTTGCTCATTGATCCGGCAATCCATGTCATCGTGGACGCCAACCCGGTGGCCGTGGAGATGATCGGCGTTCCCAAGGACCAGATAGTCGGTTCAGTCTGCCATAAGTTTATCTGCCCCAAGGAAGTGGGACAGTGCCCTATCACCGATTTGCATGAAACCATAGATAATTCCGAGAGAATTTTGCTGCGCGCCGATGGGACCAGTCGCTGGATCATCAAGACCGTGGCGCCGGTGTCACTGAAAGGCAAAGAGTATCTCCTGGAAAGCTTTGTAGATATCACCGAGCGGCGGCAGTGGGAGGAGGCCGTCCAAACCAGCAACGACAAGCTACAAGTCCTGGTAGCCCAGGTCGAGGAGCAGAACCGCACCATGACCCTCGCCAATGAAATGGGGGATATGATGCAGGCTTGCCAGGCCTCGGAGGAAGCATACGGGGCTATCGGATATTTCATGCCCAGGTTTTTCCCCGATGACTCAGGGGCCCTCTACCTGCTCAATAACTCCCGAAACCTCTTTGAATCGGTGGCCACTTGGGGCCAGACGACACCGCTGATATCGGTCTTTGCCCCGGATGACTGTTGGTCGGTGCGCCGCGGCCGGCTTCATAAGGTGGATAATCCCCGGGAAGCCTTCTTGTGCCGCCATGTGTCCTCGTCCTGCTTAGGCGGCTACCTGTGTGTGCCTCTCGTGGCTCAAGGGGAGACCCTGGGGGTCTTACATCTGGAATCGGGCCCCCGACCCGAAGAGCAGGCGGCCGACGTGGCGGTGCCGAAAGAACAGTTGGCCTTGACGGTGGCCGAAGACATGGCCCTGGCCTTGGCCAACTTGAGACTCCGGGAGACGTTGCGGAGCCAGGCCATCCGTGACCCCCTCACCGGCCTATTCAACCGCCGCTATATGGAAGAAACCCTGGACCGGGAATTGAAGCGCTCCACGCGCACCGGGAGCCCCATAACGGTGATCATGATGGATCTGGACCATTTTAAGGACTACAACGACACCTTCGGTCATAATGCCGGGGATGAGCTCCTGAGCGCTCTGGGAAATTTGGTCAAAAGCGAAATTCGAGGGGAGGACATCGCCTGTCGCTATGGGGGCGAAGAATTCTTGCTTATCATTCCGGGGACCTCCATGGAGGTTGGGCTGGAACGGGCCGAACTTCTACGCATGGCGGTCAAAGAGATGCATGAGCATCATGGGGGTTTGAAACCTATCACTCTTTCCCTGGGCGTGGCCGTCTATCCGGTCCACGGCTCAACCGGATTGGACCTTATCCTGGCTGCCGATGCCGCCCTCTACCAGGCCAAACGAGCCGGCCGGGATCGGGTAATCGCGGCCGCAGACCCTTTGGAAACCCCAAAGGCTATTCCCATCGCCCTGCCGACCCACACTGAAGGTTACCCGAACGACTGAGTTGGAAGCAACTGCCACCTTCATCAAAAATCTCCCACCTGGTTTGACGGTTGACATTTATTGCTTGATTTTCAGCCGATGACTTTGATAGATTGAGATTATTTTCTCAAGCACCCTAAACTCTTGGGATGAGATTAGAGGCCGGTGGCGGACTAACCACCACGTGCCTCTGTTGATATTATCTAAAGCCGAACCTCATAATGGAGGGCGAAAAAACTATGCCTCCGTCGACTCTGACGATTAATGGCACAACCCTTACGTTCGATCCCGGGCAAACTGTTCTCGCCGTTGCCCGTGAGGCCGGCATCTCGGTGCCTACCTTATGTGATTACAAAGACACGCTTCCCACCGGAGCCTGCCGCGTCTGTGTGGTCGAGGTGGAAGGTGCCCGGACCCTGCTTCCGGCGTGCGCTACCCAGGCGGCCCCGGGGATGGTGGTCCAGACCGAGTCGCCCCGGGTGGTGGCGGCCCGCAAGACGGTTATCGAGCTGCTCTTGGCCTCGGGCAATCACCAGTGCCTGGTGTGCGAGGCCAACGGCGAGTGCGAGCTTCAGGCCCTGGCCTATCGCTATCAGGTCACTACTCCTGATTTTGCCAACCCTCCGGACACCCCGTATTATTATGAAGATAATAATTATATGATCGTGCGGGATTTTTCGAAGTGCGTCATGTGTGGCCGATGCGTCCGGGCTTGCAATGAGCGCCAGGTCAACCAGGCCATCGCCACCGGCTACCGGGGCGCGCATAACAAGATTGTGGCCTGCGGCGATTATCCATATATTAATTCCGATTGTGTCTTCTGTGGCGAGTGCGTCCAGGCCTGCCCGGTGGGGGCGCTTTTGGATAAGCAGGCCCGGTTCCAAGGGCGTCCCTGGGAACGCACCCAGGTGCGCACCACCTGCCCCTATTGCGGGGTCGGCTGCCAGTTGGACGTCCACGTCAAAGATAATCGCATCGTCAAAGTCACCGGCGCCGATGCCGTCCCCAATAATGGCAAGCTCTGCGTCAAGGGGCGCTTCGGTTGGAGTTTTGTGGATCATCCCGACCGCCTGCAGACGCCTCTCATCAAAGAAAATGGCGCCTTCCGGGAGGCCTCCTGGGATGAGGCCCTGGATTTGGTCGCCTCCCGCCTGGGAGAGATCAGGGATACCGCGGGCCCGGAGACCATCGGCGGCTGGACCTCCGCCCGGGTGACCAACGAAGAAAACTACCTGATGCAAAAACTTATGCGCGCGGTGATCGGCTCTAATCACGTGGATCACTGCGCCCGTCTCTGACACAGCTCCACGGTGGCCGGGCTGGCCGCCTCTTTTGGCTCCGGTGCGATGACCAATTCCATCGCCGAACTGGAGAATTCCGATTGTATCCTGGTTACGGGCTCCAACACCACGGAGACCCATCCGGTTATCTCGACCTTTATTAAGCGGGCGGCGCGCCTGAATAATAAAAATATTATTGTTATCGAACCGCGACGTATCGACTTGGTGAAGCATGCGGCCATGTGGCTGCGGCAGCGTCCCGGCACCGACATCGCGGTCATTAACGGCCTGATGCATGTCATCATCAACGAAAACCTGCACGATCAGGCCTATGTCGCCGAACGTACGGAAGGCTTCGACGCCCTCAAAGAAACGGTGGCCAAGTATACCCCCGAATATGTGGAACAGATCAGCGGCGTGCCTGCCGCGGACCTGCGGCGCGCTGCCCGGCTGTACGGTTCAGCCAACGCGGCCGCCATTGTCTATGCCATGGGCATCACCCAGCACACCGTCGGCACCGATAACGTCAAGTCTCTGGCCAACCTTTCCATGCTCTGCGGCAACGTCGGGATTGAAGGCGGCGGCGTCAACCCCCTGCGGGGCCAGAACAACGTCCAGGGAGCCTGCGATATGGGCGGTCTGCCCAACGTCTTTTCTGGGTATCAGCCGGTCACCGATGCCAAGGCCCGGGCCAAGATGGAAACTGCCTGGGGGGTCAAGAACTTGCCGGATTGGGTCGGCCTGACCATGACCGCGATGGTGCCGGCCATCCCCGAAGGCAAAATCAAGGCCCTGTATATCGTCGGGGAGAATCCGGTCGTTTCCGATCCGGATTCCGACCATCTGGTCAAGGCGTTCCAAAAGTTGGATTTTCTGGTGGTGCAGGACATCTTCCTCACCGAAACCGGCCGGCTTGCCGACGTCGTGTTGCCCGCCACCACCTTCGCGGAAAAAGATGGCACCTTTTCCAATACTGAACGGCGGGTGGCCCGGGTGCGCCAGGTGATTCCGCCGATAGGCGACTCCCGGCCCGACTGGCAGATTATCGCCGAGATTTCCCGGCGGCTGGGTTACCCCATGGACTATGTTAATCCTGAAGCAATCTTCGAGGAGATTCGCCAGGTTACGCCCTCCTATGCCGGTATCACCTATGCTCGCCTGGAAACCGCGGGCGGCTTGCAGTGGCCCTGCCCCACCCCGGAGCACCCCGGCACCGTTTATCTACACCGGGGCCAGTTTTCCCGGGGCAAGGGAGCCTTCTTCGCCATTGAACACCGCGACCCTGCGGAAATGCCCGATGCCGAATACCCTCTGATCTTGACCACCGGACGGCTCCTTTACCAGTACCACACCGGTACCATGAGCCGCCGGGCTCCGGGTTTGGAAGAAAAGGCTCCGGAATGCCGCATAGAGGTTGCGGCTCCGGACGCCATCAAATATGGCATCGGCGACGGCGAAGCGGTGCGGATCAAGACCCGTCGGGGCGAAATCGTCGCCCGGGCCCAGGTGTCGTCCAAAGCCGTAGTTGGAACCGTCTTTATTCCCTTCCACTTCATCGAGGCGTCGGCGAATAAGTTGACCATCGCCGCCCTGGACCCGGTGGCCAAGATCCCGGAATACAAAGTCTGCGCCGTGCATATCGAAAAAGCGTGATCTAAGGGGGAAGCAACCCAAAATGTTAACAAGTCTTCACACCTTTTTTGACCGCGATTGTTGGCCTGCGGTTAGGTCGAGAAGACTTGAAGCAGGGTACCAGTCTTAGGCTTCAGCGACGTGAGTTACCCCGATAACCCCTGACCAATATGGAGGTCAAAGCACCATGGTCCAATGCCATTGCGCGTCTCAAAATAACCCGGAAATCAGTCAGGAAATGTGGATTAAAATCGATAGCATCATCGATCAATACAAAGATAAACCCGGTAATTTGATGCCGGTTCTGCAAGAAGTTCAGGAAGCCGTGGGTTACCTGTCGCCATCGGTGCAAAATCGCATCGCCACCGGCCTCAACGTCCCTGGCAGCGACATCTTCGGGACTATGAGTTTCTACTCCATGTTCACCTGGGAGCCCAAGGGGAAATACGTCGTCAGGATGTGCGTGTCCCCACCGTGCCACATCAACGGCTCCGAGAATATGCTCCAGGCTTTGCAGGAAGAACTGGGCGTCCAGGCGGGCCAAACCACCGCGGACGGCCTCTTTACCCTGGAGTTGTCGGCTTGCCTGGGGGTCTGCGAAGTGGCCCCGGCCATGCAGATCAATGAGATCGTCCATGGCCCACTGACCCGGGACAAGATCAAACAGGTTTTGGCCGACTACCGGGCCGGCAAGGCCGCGGACTGGCGCCAACTGCCTTATTCCACCAATGATTATCGCAGCTACAAGCCCGGTCCCTTTGAGCCGGTGCTCATGGATAACGTCGGCCTCATCGACCCCATGGAAATCCAGCCTTATCTGGATCGGGGCGGCTATGCGGCCCTGAAGCAAGCCGTGACCACCATGACCCCGGAGGCGGTCGTCGAAGAGGTCAAGACCTCTGGCATCCGGGGCCGGGGCGGCGCCGGCTTCCCTGCCGGTCTGAAATGGTCGTTCACCCGTCCCCTCGCCGTTACTCCCAAGTATGTTGTCTGCAACGCCGACGAAGGGGAGCCGGGCACCATCAAAGACCGCTATCTGATGGAGGGCGACCCCCACAAGGTCCTGGAAGGCATGGCCATTGCCGGTTACGCCATCGGAGCCAGCCAGGGCTATATCTACTGCCGGGGCGAATACTACCTGTCCAAGTATCGCCTGAATCAGGCCATCAAGCAGGCCACGGCGAAAGGGTTCCTGGGAGAAAAGCTCTTCGGCACCGATTTTTCTTTTAATGTGGAGGTGCGTTCCGGCTTCGGCTGCTACATCTGCGGCGAAGAAACCGCGCTCATCGAATCCGTGGAAGGCAAACGGGGTTACCCCCGGTTAAAGCCCCCCTTCCCCGGCGTGGCGGGTCTGTGGGGCAAACCCACCGTGGTGAACAACGTCGAGACCCTGGCCAGCGTGCCGGCCATCCTCAAACGGGGCGGGGCCTGGTATAAAGGCCTGGGCACCGCGGACACCGCGGGCACCAAGATTTACCAGATCATCGGCCGGGTGCAAACCCCCCAGATCGTGGAAGCCCCGGTGGGGATGACTTTGCGGGAGTTGATCGACACTTACGGCGGGGGGCTCTTACCCGGCCGCAGCTTCAAGATGTGCCAGACCGGCGGGGCGTCCGCGGGCCTGGTGACGCCTGAGTGTTTGGATGTGGTCATGGACTACGGCTCCCTGTCCAAGGCCGGTGGCGCCTTAGGCTCCGGCACCATGCTGGTGATGGATGATTCCACCTGCGTCGTAGATTTCCTGCGGTCGGTGGCCGTGTTTTTCGCGCATGAATCCTGCGGCCAGTGCACCCCATGCCGAGAAGGCACTCCTCGCCTGCTTCAGACCCTCACCCGCATCAGCCAGGGCCAGGGGCGGATGGAAGATCTGGCCTTCCTGGAGCGGCTGAGCTGTACCCTGCTGGATGCTTCATTCTGTCCCCTGGGCCAATCCGCCGGGGTGCCGTTGATGAGCGCGCTCAAAAACTTCCGCCCGGAAATTGAGGCCCACATCCAGGAGAAGAAATGCCAGGCCGGGGTCTGCCGCTGTAGTTAAAAAGGAACTGAACTGATCGTCGGCCCCCGAACCGATAACTTAAGAAAAATCCTGTCTGCCTCCAACCCTTCTGGGTTGGAGGCTTTTTTTTCGCCTTGACAGATCATCGAGGCGTACCTACCTTATCGATAATTATTCTTTATAAATAATGATTAGCTATACTCATTGCCAAAAGTTTTTTCTTATTAACCCCTCACCCTACCCTCTCCCACCAGGGGAGAGGAGAATTAGAGGAAAAAACTTTTGGCAAGTGCTATATATTATTGAAAAATTTGCCGATAGCGGATTACCGAGATATGGCCGATCCACAAACCCGTTTAGATGAGATGCTGGTCCGGCTCAAGGCCAGGAAATTCCGGATTACTCCCCAAAGATTGGCCATACTCAAAATCCTGGCCGCAAGCGATGATCACCCAAGCGTAGAGCGCATTTATGAGCAGGTGAAGGAGAATTTTGCCACCACCAGCCTGGCCACGATTTACAAAACCGTTATGCTGCTCAAGCAGTTGCACGAGGTCTTGGAGCTTGGTTTTCCGGATGGCAGCAATCGTTATGACGGCAACAGACCCTATCCCCATCCGCACGTCGTCTGTCTCAAATGCAAACGGATTATGGATCCGGATCTAGGGAGCACCGCAAAACTCGCGGCCGAGGCAGCTTTGCAGACGGGTTACAAGATTGTGGACCATCGCCTGGATTTTTTCGGCATCTGTCCGGAATGTCAGGAAAAAGAGCAGAATAAAAAGTAAATTATGCCCTGTCGGGTGACCCCGGCAAGAACGGCGAACCAACGACAACGAGCTACATCAGGCAAGGAGGAAGCCCATGACTAAGGAAAAAGATAAGTTAACCACTGCCTTCGGCATCCCTGTGGCCGATGACCAAAACAGCATGACCGCGGGCGAGCGGGGACCGGTGTTGATGCAGGACGCACATCTGTTAGAGAAGCTGGCACATTTCGACCGGGAGCGCATTCCCGAGCGAGTGGTGCATGCCAAGGGCGCGGGCGCGGGTGGCTACTTTGAGGTGACCGCGGACGTGACCCGCTACACCAAGGCCAAATTTCTCTCCCAAGTTGGGAAGCGCACCGAGGTCTTCGCCAGGTTTTCTACCGTTGGCGGCGAAAAAGGTTCAGCCGACGCCGCCCGTGACCCCCGGGGCTTTGCGGTCAAATTTTACACCGAGGAGGGCAATTACGATTTTGTCGGCAATAATACCCCGGTATTTTTCATCCGGGACCCTCTCAAGTTTGCCGACTTCATCCACACCCAGAAGCGGCATCCGGCCACCAACTACAAGGACGCCGACATGTTTTGGGACTTTCTGTCCCTGACTCCGGAGTCCATTCACCAGGTCACCATTCTTTTCTCCGACCGGGGCACGCCGGCCACCTTCCGCAACATGAACGGCTACAGCAGCCACACCTATAAATGGTATAACGCCGACGGCGGCTACGTCTGGGTGCAGTATCATTTCAAGACCGACCAGGGCATCAAGAACCTCACATGGCAGGAGGCCTTGCACTTGAGCGGCGCCGATCCCGATCACGCCACCCGGGACCTGTTTGAGTCCATCGCTCGGGGCGATCATCCGTCCTGGACCCTGGAGATGCAAATCCTGACGCCGGAGCAAGCCAAGGATTTTCGCTGGGATATCTTTGATATCACCAAGGTCTGGCCCCATAGCGAAGTGCCGCCCATCAAGATCGGCAAGCTGGTTCTGAACCGTAACCCGGTAAATTACTTTGCTGAAGTTGAGCAGGCGGCCTTTTGTCCTGGCAACGTGGTCCCGGGCATCGCCATTTCCCCGGATAAGATGCTCCAGGCCCGGGTATTTTCCTATCACGACACCCACATTCACCGGTTGGGACCCAACTACCACCTGATCCCGGTGAATGCGCCGAAATGCGCCCCGGAAACCAGCTACCAGCGGGACGGCTTTATGCGGGTGGACGCGGGCGGCGGCAGCGGGCCCAATTACTGGCCCAACAGTTTCGATGGGCCGGCTCCGGACCCCACGACGGGCGAGCCTCCCTTTGAGGTGTCGGGTATGGCGGGACGACATCCTTTCACCTTTCCCAACGACGATTTCGTCCAGGCCGGGAATCTATACCGCAAGGTCATGACCGACATGGACCGGGACCACCTGGTGGGTAACATCGTGGAGCACCTGGGCAATGCGGCCAAACGCATCCAGCTGCGGCAGACCGCCGTGTTTTTCAAGGCTGATGCCGATTATGGGAAGCGGGTAGCCGCGGGGTTGGGCCTGGATGTGGCCATGGTTGAGCGCCTGGCGGGCATGTCCCACAAGGACCGGGCCGCGGCCACCGCAACGGGCACCTTGCCTTGAGGCGCAGCAATACTTATAAGGATATATACGGGTGATAACGGGACCCGGTGACCGGGAATGACCCACACTACTTTTGAGAGAAACGGAGGGTATATGGCGAAAAAGAAGTTTATCGTGCATGCGGAGTGTCCGGCGTGCGCCTGCGGGGATATCTCCTTTTTGGGGCCGGAGAAGCTGAGGGAGAAGTTCATCGGGGACGAAAAAGAGATCGATATCCTCTGCCCCATGTGCGGCACCAAGACCAAGGGCAAAGGGAAGATGGAAGAGGAGAAGTAGCCGAGCCTGGGGTTACGGACCAGCAGCCGGATGCAAGGCCCGGGGGTCGGTGAGACGACCCTTGGGCCTTTGTTTTGGCCGGGCGAACTTTCCGTCCAAAACGGGTAAATTACCGGGACGCGGGTTCCCAGCGGCCGGCCGCGGGGGCGGATTTGACCCCGGGGGGTGAGGCGGCCTCGTGGGCCGAAAGTCTCCGGAGCGGGGGCGGGGTTTCCGCCTCATGGGCAGGGATGTAGTATTTCCGGGCTTCGGGCAGGAAAGCCTCGAGTTCGCGGAGGCGGCTGGCGTCGGTGGGGTGGGTGGACATGAACTGAGGCATATTGACTTTCTTGTCCTTGGTCATCATGCGTTTCCAGAATTCCAAAGCCTGGGCCGGGTCGTACCCCGCCTTGGCCATGAGGATGAGTCCGATATGATCGGCCTCGTATTCATGTTTCCGGCTGTAGGGCAGGAGGATGCCGTACTGGGTCCCCAGGCCGTAGCCTGTCATGATGGCCTGGCCGGCGACGGGGCTCATGCCGCCCAGGGCCGCTCCCAGCCCGATGCCCCCGACCTGGGCCAACATCCCCTGGCTCATGCGCTCCCCGGCATGGCGGGCCAGGGCGTGGCCCACTTCGTGGGAGATCACCGTGGCCAGACCGGTTTCGTCCTTGGTATACTTCAGGATGCCGGTAAATATGCCTACTTTGCCGCCGGGCAAACAGAAGGCATTGGCCTCCTTATTGTCAAAGACCACAAACTCCCAGCGATAATCGGGTCGCTTGGCCGCGGCTGCGACGCGCTGACCTACCCTCTGCACTTCGGCGTTAATGGCCGGGTCCTGGGAAATTTTATACTCGCGCTTGATCTGCCCGAAGGCCTGGTACCCCATGCTGGTCTCGCTGCCTTCGGAGGTCAGCATAAGCTGGCGCCGGTCGGTGTAGGGCGCGCGCGCGCACGCTGCCACCAGGACGGTGAGCCCAATAATGAAAAAGAGGAGCACATTTCGGGATATCGGGAGCATGGCTGCTCCTTAACCAGGGAAAACTACCGGCCCGAAGGGAACCGGCAGCGGATAACCTCAGGGTTATGTTATACAAATTTTAATATATTGGCGCATAATTGCCAATATTTATGACAGTGCTGTCGGGAAATAGGTGGATACGCAGGTCCCCCCGATAATTGCATCAACTCGGCATGAATTAAAAATGGCATGAAGGAGAAAAAGTGGCGCGACCGGTTTATATCGCAGTGATCGGCGGGAGCGAAATCAGTGCCGAACTGGCCGAACTGGCCCGGCAGGTTGGCCGCGAGGTAGCCCGCCAAGGGGCGGTGCTGCTGTGCGGCGGGCTGGGTGGGGTCATGGCCGCCGCGGCCCAAGGGGCCAAGGCAGCCGGAGGGGTCAGCCTGGGGATTCTCCCCGATGGGGACCATAGGGGCGCCAACCCATACCTTACTTACAGCATCGCCACTAACCTGGGGCACGCCCGGAACATGCTGATCGCCCACAGCGCCGACGCGGTCATTGCCGTGGACGGCAGCTACGGCACCGTGTCTGAAGCGGCCATCGCCTTGAAACTGGGCAAGCCGGTGATCGCCCTAGAGGTGACCTGGGATTTACCTGGCCTGCAACGGGCCAACAGCGCCGAGGCAGCCGTGGCCCTGGCCTGGGAGAGGCTTCAAAAGCGGTAGGCGAAATAATTTTTCGATAGACTTGATAAGGTAGCTAACCCAGGAAATGAGCCGGCCAGCACGTCCGAAATTGCCTCAGAAACTTTTTTCCGCCTCCTGGTGGCTAATCCGCCAAAAATAATTATGTTGAATTTAACCTGATCGTCGTAAAGATTAACGCCAGGTGGCAATGTGGCCGAATTGACCGGCAAAACCTTGATCATCACCGGGGCCTCTCTGGGGATCGGGCGAGCCCTGGCCCTGGAACTGGCCGGCCTTCGGGTCAACCTGGTCTTAAACGCCCGGCACACGCCGGCTCTGCAGGAGGCGGCGGCCGCGTGCGCGGCCCATGGCATCAAGGTGAGCCCTTGCGCGGGCAATGCCGCAAAGTCCGGAACTGCCACTGAGTTAGTGAATCAGGCGACTGCCCTGGGCAGCTTTTACGGCTTCATCCATGCCGCCGGGGTCCTTAACCCCGGTCCCTTGCTGTGGGAGTTGTCTGAGCGTGAATTCCAGGAGATTTTGGACTCCCACGTCACCGCGGCCTACCAGCTTATCCGGGCTGCGATCCCCACATTGCTGCAGCACGGGGAAGGGCTGGCGGTCTTTTTCGGCTCCGGCGCGGCTGAGGCTAATATCCCCGGCATCGGCGCCTACTGTGTGGCCAAGGCTGCTGAAGAGCATCTGGCCCAAGAATTGGCTGCGGAAGCGCCTGCCATTTTAAGCTTCGTCTTCCGACCGGATGCCACGGAAACTCGGATGCAGCGACAGGCCCGAAAATCAACCGGCGGGGGTGCAGAGAACCTGCATCGCATTTTTGGCGGTTATAAAGACCGGGGACAACTGGCCACCCCGAAGGAGGCGGCACGGGCTCTGGTGCGGATTCTGACCAATCGTCTCCGGCGATTCCAGAAAAATATTATGGACTGAGGCGCCAGCGGAACAGAGAAAGTGCCGGTCCAGGGGCTTGAAAAAGTCCAGGTGGATTGACCCCGCCTCACCAAATCGTATATAACTTTAGCCTATGCCTAAATCACTACTTATCGTCGAATCACCCACCAAGGCCAAGACCTTGCAAAAATACCTGGGCCCCGATATCCAGGTGGTCTCCAGCAAAGGGCACATCAAGGACCTGCCCAAAAATGAGCTGGGCGTGGACCTGGAGCACGACTTTCAACCCAAATACGTCACCATCCTGGGAAAGGCCAAGGTCATTCAGGACTTGAAGAAGGTGGCCGAAAATATCCAGGAGATTTTCCTGGGGCCTGACCCGGACCGGGAAGGGGAGGCCATCGCCTGGCACATCGCCGAGGTTTTGGGGGAGAAAAACCACCGATTCCACCGGGTGCTGCTCCTGGAGTTAACTCCCAAGGCCATCAAGGCGGCCCTAGCGAAACCGGTGAAGCTGAACCGGCCCCGTTATGACTCTCAGCAGGCCCGCCGTATCCTCGACCGCCTCGTGGGCTATCAGATCAGCCCGATATTGTGGCAAAAGGTGAAAACGGGCTTAAGCGCCGGGCGGGTGCAATCCGTGGCTTTGCGGCTGGTATGCGACCGCGAGCGGGCTGTTATGGCCTTTGTGCCCGAGGAGTACTGGAGCCTGGACGTCTGCCTGGAGGCCGGTTCGCCCCCGCCGTTTGTGGCCCATCTCTTGAAACACAAGAGCAAGAACATTAAGCCCGGCAGCGTGGTGGCGGTAGAGAAAATCCTGGACGCCCTGGATACCGCCGAGTTTCGGGTTGCCAAGATCGAGACCAAGCCGCAGCGGCGCAACCCCGCCCCGCCCTTCATTACCAGCAGCCTGCAGATGGAGGCCAACCGCAAACTGAGGTTTGCCCCCAAAAAGACCATGAGTCTCGCCCAGAAGCTCTATGAAGGCAAAGATTTGGGCGACGAAGGGCCTGTGGGCCTGATCACCTATATGCGGTCCGACTCCACCCGGGTGTCGGCCGAGGCCTTGGATGCGGTGCGGACCTTCGTCGGCGGCACCTATGGCGATGCGTATCTGCCCCAGGTCCCGAACAAGTTCAAAAGTCCCAAAGGAGCCCAGGAGGCCCATGAGGCCATCCGGCCCAGTGATGTGGCCCGGCGCCCCCAGGACGTGAAGGCGTTTCTGAGTAAGGATGAGCTGGCCCTCTATGACCTGATCTGGCGGCGGTTCGTGGCCTCCCAGATGACGCCCGCGGTTGTTGACCTGACTACCGTGGATATCAGCGCCGGAGATTACCTGTTCCGGGCCACCGCGTCGGTGCCGAAGTTCCCGGGGTTCACCAAGGTTTACCAGGAATCTGCGGAGATGGACGAGGAAGGCAAACCGGCCAAGCTACCGCCGCTGGCCCAGGGCGATCTGCTTAAGTTGCGCGATTTCGACCCCCAGCAGCACTTCACCAAGCCACCGGCCCGCTACACCGAGGCCTCCCTCATCAAAGAACTGGAGGTTCAGGGGATCGGCCGGCCCAGCACCTACGCCACCATCCTCACCAACCTCCAGGACCGTCTCTATGTGGTGAAGGAGAAGACCGCGCTCAAGCCCACGGAAATGGGGCTGGTGGTGAGCGATCTGCTGGTGGAGAATTTCCCCGACGTCATGGATCCCAAGTTTACTGCCGGCATGGAGGATAAGCTGGACCGGGTGGCGGATGGGAAGGTCCCCTGGCAGCAGGTCATGCAGGAATTTTACGGTACCTTTGCCCAGGCACTCGATGCGGCCAAGAAAGGCATGCGCCGGGTCAAGAGCGTGCCCACCGAGCTTAAATGTCCCGATTGCGGGGCCGAACTCGTGGTGCGCTGGGGTAAAAACGGCGAGTTCATCGGGTGTTCCGCCTATCCCGAGTGTGGCTTTACCGGGGATTTCACCCGGGATGCCCGGGGCCAGATAGCCCTTCAAGGCATGGAACCGGCCACTCCCGGTGCCACTGCGGAACAGCCGGGCCAGGCCACGGCGGCTCGGGGTAAGCCTGTGCCTACCGGGCAAATCTGCCCCAAATGCGGCAAGGAGTTGCTGCTGCGCCGGGGCAGGCTGGGCGAATTTTTGGGTTGCGCCGGCTATCCCAAGTGCAAGTTCACTCAGAATTTTACCCGAGGCCCCGAAGGCGAGATCATCCCCCAATCCCCGGAAGACGAGGCCGCGATCCCTTGCCCCAGGGAAGGCTGCGGCGGCCACCTGCTGAAGCGCCGCTCCCGCCGGGGCATCTTTTATGGCTGCAGCAACTACCCCAAATGCTCCTTCACCATGAACCAGCCGCCCCTGGAACAGCCCTGCCCTCAATGCCAGTTCCCCTGGCTCATGAAAAAAGGCAAAAAAATCCTCTGCCCCCGGGACGAATGCAGCCACGAGGAGGCTGCCGCGGCTGTTAATGAGTGAGGAGAGGATTGTAAAGGTTTTCGAGGGAGAGGGGAGGACGGGGGAACCCTTACAAAAAACTCCCCCCGGCCCTCCCCTCAACTCCTCCTGTCCTAATTCCACCATCACCATCATCGGCGGGGGGTTGGCAGGGAGCGAGGCGGCCTGGCAGGCGGCCCGGCGAGGGGTGCGGGTGCGTCTTCATGAGATGAAGCCCGTGAAATTCTCGCCGGCGCACCAATCGCCGTTTTTAGGGGAGCTGGTGTGCAGCAACTCGCTCAGGGCTGAAGGGCAGGGGTCCGCCGTGGGGCTCCTCAAAGAGGAGATGCGGCGGCTTAACTCCCTGATCATGAATGCGGCCCTGGCTACCCGGGTGCCCGCGGGCAAGGCCCTGGCAGTGGATCGGGGCGCGTTTGCGGCTTACATCACCCAGGCCCTGGAAGCTGAGCCTCTGATAGAAATCGTCCGGGAAGAGGTTGAGGATTTGCCCCTGGACCGGACCATTATAATCGCCACGGGGCCGCTCACTTCCGATCCTCTGGCCGCAGCCTTAGGAACGCTTACCGGACAGAAGCATCTGCATTTCTACGATGCCATCGCGCCCATTGTGGCCGCGGATTCCCTCGACATGGACATGATCTTCCGAGCCTCCCGCTACGGGGCCGGAGATGATTACCTCAACTGTCCCTTCAGCGAACCCGAGTACGCCGCGTTTTACCAGGCCTTGACGAGCGGTGAACAGGTACCCCTCAAACCCTTTGAAGAGCCCCGGTACTTCGAGGGCTGCCTGCCCGTGGAAATCATGGCGGCCCGGGGCTATCAAACCTTGTTGTTTGGCCCCTTAAAACCCGTGGGGCTGGTTGATCCCCGCACCGGCCGCCAGCCCTTTGCGGTGGTGCAGCTCAGGGCCGAAAACCGGGAAGGCACGCTCTACAACCTGGTAGGGTTTCAGACCAAGTTGAAGTATGGGGAGCAAGAACGAGTCTTCCGCCTCATCCCGGGGCTAGCGCACGCCGAGTTCGTGCGCCTGGGGTCCATCCACCGCAACACCTTCATCCACTCGCCGGGCCTGCTCTCGGCATACCTCAATTTCCTGGCGCACCCGCACCTGTTCCTGGCCGGTCAAATCTCCGGGGTGGAGGGCTACGTGGAATCCGCGTCCATGGGGCTCTTGGCCGGGATCAATGCCACCCGCCAGGCTTTGGGGCAACCGCTCCTCACACCGCCCCGGGAAACCGCGCTGGGCGCCCTCATCTACCACCTCACCAACACCGCCACCAAAGATTTCCAACCCATGAACGTCAACTTCGGCCTATTCCCGCCACTTGAGGGGCGTATTTCTAAGAAACTCCGGGGAGCGGCGTATGCGGAGCGGGCGTTGGAGGCGCTGGAGGAGTGGATAAGGAGTGAAGGAGAGGAAACGTAAAGGGTCAGAGGTGCTGAAATTCCGAGGTCGATTAAACCTAGTCGATTGTGGTGCTGAACTCTCGCTTTATCAGCGAGCTTCTTGCGCCGAATCGGCTGAAGGCGTTGTTTGGCGTCTTTCAGATCATTACCGGAGCCATTGCAATTGACCAGCCTTGTAGGCAAGAGTCGCAACTCCTGCGAGGATACTAGATACTGCAACAATCAGTGCCCAAAGCTGCTTGGTTTTAAGATGGGATAAAAGCACACCCACCTTCAGCTCTGCAGGGTCAAGATCAACCTTTTGCAAAGAAGTACTATTTTTCTGGATATACGACAACCACTCCCTGAAGACCTGCTGAAACTGGTCCGTCTTCAGAAAGGATGGTGAAAGATCTGTTTCGAGTGCCATCCACTCAAAACGGTCACTGAGCATACCCTGTCGTTTAACCCCACGTTGAACGAAGGTCAAGATAGGTACACGCTGTGCATACGCCATCGCCGCCTCCATTTGGTTCCAGATGGTGGGGTGTGACTCGTTCTTGATTTCCTTCTGCTCGGGCGAATCTGGTTTGTCGAGTGCCTCTATGATTCGTATGCGCTCGAACGCGATGACGATTGCTCCATCGCACTTTCCAATCAGGTCTCTTGAAGCTTCAACCGGCTGCCTGCCAGAGAAGCTGCTACGCCCAACTGTTTGAGGGGTACAATTATGGGACTTCAATTGGGCCTCTATGGCAGAGATGAAGTCTTCTTGTCCCTGAGTGTGCGGAGTACCACAACTCAAAAAAACCTCGTAAGGCTTTTCATCGCTCATCGCTTTTCACCCGATCACTCTTTAGTCTTATAGGGCGGCCCGTGGCCGCCGTCAAGGGAGGCGGCGCACACGGTGCGCCCTATAGCTACTTTTGCTTGGGAACCAGAAATAAATATCTTTCAACCGAAAACCGAAAACGGCCTAATACAGCCGGCTCACCAGTTTGCCCTGGCGGTAAAGGGAGATGTAGCTGTCCTGGGAGACGCAGATGCCCAGGACGCCCGGGGCGTAGGCGGAGAATTCCCGGGTCACCTGGTGGCGCATGCCACTGCCCAGGTCGTCCTGGTCCGGGATCAGACAGATGTTGGCGGGTTTCAGCCGGGCCCGGAACTGGCAGGCTTCCAGCCGGTCGTTGAAGATGACCGCGCCATCGGATTTGGCCAGGCCCACCAGGTGTTGAAGCCACGGTTCGGCCAGGGGTGCCGGGGTTGCCAGGCGCACCTGGTTTTCGATGGGGGTGTGGGGGTCGGCGAATTGCGTCTGGGTCAGGCCCAGGAGGAAGATGGCGCCGTGGCCGCTCCTGCGCGCCAACTCCAACAGCGTCTTGAGGCGGGGCATGACCCCGGCCAGGAGGCAGCCGGGACAGACCTCCCGCACCTGGCGCTCCAGTTCCTGCCAGAAAATGTCCTGGAACAGCGGGATATGGAGATGCCCCTGGCGGTATTCCAGGAAAGAGAGGCGGATGCGGGAATTCTTCCGGCCTTTCAAGGTCACCCAGAAGCTGATCCGGCCCCGGTGGGAAATGCTGGCCAAGGGCATAATGGCGCGCCAGGCCGCCACGGTAGCAAGCTGGCGTTGGGTGCCCTGGATGTGCTTGAGCAGGCCCACGATCCTGCCGTCGTGCACGGCCAGGAAGGTGGAGCGGCCATCGGCATTGAGGAGAAACTGCCGGAGCCCCTGCAAACCATGGTCCAGGGAGGTAAAGTTGGCTTCATGGAACCAGAGGAGGGAGGGCCAGCGTTGCCGGTAATAATCCAGGGGGCGGTAGTTGTTGAGAATGGCGAACCCCGTGAACAGGCGCTCACCTTCCACCGAATAATAGAGGAGGCGCTTGAAGAGGCGCCAGGCCCGGATAATGGCTTCCTCCCGGCCTTTGTCTAGCATGCCGCAACGGCGCAGGTCGGCGGCGGTGTAGAGCATGGAGCCGATGTAGGGGTTGTCCTGGGCGTCCAGCTTGATGGTGGCGCAGGGGGCCTGGGTCAGGCTCTGGAGGTAATCGGCCACCACCTGTTCTTCCAGGGAATAGGGGGTAAAAGAGTGCATGCCTGCCTCTTCCCCCCCCGACAGCGACAGGTGCATGATCACCAGCCGGCCGAAAAGCATGCTGAGGAAGCGGCAATGGAACGGGGAAAGCAGGAACGCGGTTTGGGTGGTGCGCAGCCGGAAAAAGAATTGAAAATCGGCCAATTCTACCCGGATGATATGGTAGATGATCTGATCGTTTTCGGTCAGGTTGGGGTAAATGACGCCCCGGACTTCCATGAGGTGGCGCTGGAGGTAAGTGGTGAAGCAGGGAAAGAGTTCCCGGCCCCCGGAGGCCTCCAAGGCTTCCAGGTCAGGGTTGTCCATCCAGTCTATGGTGCAGGTGGTGATGTCGTACACCAGGCGCAAGACCTCGGGAGTGGAGATGAGGAAGTGGAGTCGGGAAGCGAGGAACTCCTTGGTCTGGACTTGAGCTTTGGCCATGGGGCGCTGATTTTCCTTTATAGATATAGGGGCTAAAGGACCCGTGATTTCCTAACTATCCTAATATTATCATTTTTTTGCTGAAGTCCAGAGGCGTCTATGATTGGGAGCGAAGCTGGTGGCAGAAGGCGGGCAGATCGTGGCTGATCAACCGGGCTTGCGAAGCGATTTCGGGCCAATCCAGGGTAGTAAATTGGCGGTCATAGAGGAGCCAGCGGCCGCCCACCATGACGTGGGATACGTCCGCGGCCCGGGCGGCATAGACCAGATGGGAATAGGGGTCGTAGAGAGGGGTGAGGTGGGGCGGGTCCACGGGCACCACGATGAGGTCCGCGGCTTTGCCGATGGTCAGGGTGCCAGTTATGGCGCCCATTCCCACCACTTTGGCGCCCTCTCGGGTAGCCAGGGCCACCATTTGGGCCGCGGGCAAAAGGGTGGGATCATGACCCCAGACCTTGTGGAGCCGGGCCGCCAGGCTCATTTCGCCCCACAGGTCCAGGTTGTTGTTGGACGCGGCCCCGTCCGTGCCCAGACCTACGGGTACCCCGAGCTGAAGCATTTGGGGGATGGGGGCCACACCCGCGGCCAGTTTGAGATTGCTGTCGGGGCAATGGCTGACCTTAACCCCCCGATGAGCCAAAAGTTCCAGGTCGGGAGGCTTAAGCCACACGGCATGGACCGCGACCGTCGCGTCATCCAGCAGGCCCATGCGGTCCAGATAGGTCGCAGGGGTGAGACCCGTGCGCCGGGTCAGGTCCGCCACTTCCTCACGGGTTTCCGCCAGGTGGATGAAGAAGGGCACCTTATAGGCGCGGGTGAGGTCCTTGGCCTTTTGGAGGGTCTTTTCCCCGCACGTATAGGGCGAATGGCAGAAGACGCTGGAATAGAGCCGGTTTGGGTAAGCCGCCCCCGTATCTAGGAATTCGGCGGCCACCTCCAGGTTGCGGGCGGGGTCCGGGACCCCGGGCGCGGGAAAGTCCACCACCCCCTGAGCCACATTAGCCCTGAGACCGGCGTAGGCCAAGGCCCGGCGCACTTCGGCCTCGAAAAAGTAACTGTCGGCCACCGTGGTGATCCCGCCCCGGATCATTTCGGCCGCGGCCAGGAGCGCTCCCCAATAGACTTTGTCCTCATTGAGCCAGGCCCCTTCGGCAGGGAAGATGAACTCCGTAAGCCACTGCTTTAAGGGCAGATCGTCGGCCAGGCCCCGGAACCAGACCATGGGCGCGTGGCAATGGGTGTTGACCAGCCCGGGGAGGACCAGGGCGCCCTTAACGTCGAGGCTCTGCCGGGCGGCGGCAAGGTCCTGGGGGGCCGGCGTCTTACCCACCGCGGCGATTTTCTCGCCCCGGATGGCGACGTAGCCGGGGGAGATGGGGGCCGCCCCGGGTTCCATGGTGAGGACCAGGGCATTATGGAGCAGACAGTCCCACGTCATTGCATCAAAGTTAGTACTGTTGAGATCGGGGCCGGCTGGTCAACTCGGCAGATTTTGGTTGGGAGGAGATGCGCCTTGGTCCTGGTATTTTTCTTTGATGGCGGTAATCACCTCGTAAATGGCGAAAAAGGCCTCCACCACTTCCGGATCAAAGTGTTTGCCGGCCTGGCCTTTGAGGTAATCAATGGTCATCTCCTCGGTCCAGGGGCTTTTGTAAACCCGTTGGGAGACCAAAGCGTCGTAGACGTCGGCCAGGGCGACAATGCGGCCGGCAATGGGTATTTCCTCGCCCTTTTTCCCGGATCCCAAAGGAGGATTCTCCTGGTAAATATCGTCGATTGTACCCGGATATCCCGTGCCGTCCCATTTCTCATGATGGTTCAGGGCAATTTCCGCGGAGAGGGTATCCAGGTCGGATTCCTTATTGAAAAACAAGCGGGCCCCAAGAATCGTATGATACTTCATGATGCGGAATTCTTCCGGGTTAAGCGCCGCGGGTTTTTTCAGGATAAGATCGGAAATGGCCACTTTCCCCAAGTCGTGCAACATGGCGGCAATTCTGGTCAAATCTTTGGTATGCTTGATTTCGTCTTCGGCCTGGCCCTGCATGAGGGCCCACTGATGATAGACCTCGGCGGCATAGGCCCCCACCCGGTTGGCATGGAGCCCGGTTTCCTTGGGGTCCCGCAGTTCGCACATCTTGATCATTCTTAAGATCATCTCCCGGGTCATCATGGCCCGCTCGATGGCGGTGGCGGCGTTATCGGCAAAATAACTGAGCAGCAACTGGTCGCTTGGGGTGAAGCGCGTGGGACCCAGGTCAGCGCCCAGGGGATTGATAATCTGCATCACTCCCACGGTCTTGTTTTGGCTGGTCTTGAGGGGCAGCGCCAGGATTGATCGCGTCCGGTAATGGGCCTGTTCATCAAAGGCATGATTGAAACGGAATGGCATACTTTCCGGGATTTGATAGACGTCGTCAATGACCAGGGGCTTGCCGGTGAGGGCCACGTATCCGGCCAGGGAATGGTTATCAATCGGCAGCGTTTGACTGGTATAAATATATTTGTTACTGCTGGAGTCCCCAAACAGGGTGTCGTTGTGAATGTAATTGAAATTGAGGACGTTGTTTTCGATGAGATAGATGGAACCCGCGTCCGCCCGGGTCAACTCCCGGGCCTGGAGGAGCACCGCGTCCAACAAGGCGTGGATGTCTTTGATGTGACTAAGCTTCTCGACAATCTGCAAGATTCTGCTGCAGGTATCTCCCTCGGCTTGATTTTTCCCGATGTCAGGCTCACCTCTGGGTGGCGCCGGCTCCAAATACATCATTTACTCCCAGGGCCCAGGTTATCTTTAAGATTACAGAAATTATTCCGGTAGAATGGCCAGGATACATGGTTTATCGGCTAATATCCACCGGCGCGCCAGTTTTTTCTTCCACCGCCCGGACAAAGCGGTTCCAATCGATGATCCTGGCGAGATTGCGGTCCTGGATTTTCTTCATGGCATACTGGAGCATATCCGGAATCTTTAAGTAAATATCCTCGTGCACTTCCACATAGGTGCGGCCCTTGAGGAAACCGATTTTCACCGGCTCATAAATCATCTCCACCGACGTGCCCACCGGGGTCATATCGAAGAGCTTTTCAATATCCTCGGGATAATGACGGATACAGCCGTGGCTGACCAGGCGGCCCACGCCCATGGGGGCATGGGTGCCGTGGAGGCCGTAATGGGACAGGCCCATCCAGCGGTTGCCCACGGGACAATCATCCCCCGGCGGCATATAGGACATGCCGTATTTGGCCTGGAGCCCCTTGGGAATGCGCCAGCCGGGGTCGACCGCCTTGTTCTGGACCCGGAAGCGCTTGCCGATGGGCGTCTTATACTCAAAGACCCCGATGCCGATGGGAAAGGTCCAGACCTCGTGCTTATCGGGGAAAAAACGGTAGCCCCGGAGTTCGGCGACATTGATCAGGTAACCGGGAAGATTAGAGACTTGGGGTATGATCCACTGGGTGGGGATGACGATATCGGTTTCCCAGGGCAGATAAAAATGATCCAGGCCGTGGTGGAATTTGGCCAGTTCCCAGAAGCCCAGGTCATAGTCCCGGGCGATCTTATACAGGTTCTCGTAGCGGACGATGTGATGCGTTTGAGGTTGGCCCACCACGGTGACGGCGTTAGGGTCCACTCCGGCGCCCTGGGGGAGACGATAGGTGAACGGCCCCGCGCCCCAGGCCGGGGACCCCGCCAGGCACAGCCACCCCACCAGAATACCGGCGAGAAATCTTAGCAATATCGACATAGTATCCATTCTATCGGAAAACGGCGCTGCCAACACAAGTAAATTAATCACTTTGGGAGGCGCTTCAATACATTGTAAGAAATAATCGGGGTTTTTCGAGGGCTTACGTTCGAAGAAATGCCTTGCGCCTGCAAATGTTTAGCGCCATAGTATGAGTATGATTTTAGATGCTCACACCCATGTTTTTCCTGATGAAGTCTGCCGCCGCCGGGAGGATTTCTTTGCCGACGAGCCGGCCTTTCGCCTGCTCTATGATTCGCCGAAGTCCAAGCTGGTGGGGCCTGAAGAGATGGTGGGGGCCATGGCTGAGGCGGGCGTTGACGCCGCGGTGGTCATGGGCTTTCCCTGGCGGGCCGAACGCCTCTGGCGCCGCCAACACGAAGTGATCCTCGAGGCCATGCGCCGCTTTCCCCGGGCGCTGGTCGGCTTTTGCGCGGTGCACGTAATGGAGCCCGGCGCCCCCCGGGAGGTGGAGCGCTGTCTGGCCGCGGGTTTCCGGGGCGTGGGCGAGCTGGCCTGGTATGAAGCCGACCTGGGCGAGGACCTGACCACGGTCCTGGCCCCCATCGCCGAACTCTGCCAGCATTACCGGGCGCCGCTGCTCCTGCACACCAACGACCCGGTAGGCCCCCGCTATCCGGGCAAAGCCGCGCTGTCGCTCCCGGCCCTTTACGCGGCCATCAAGGCCTTTCCGGAAGTCGACTGGATTTTGGCCCACTGGGGCGGCGGCCTGCCCTTTTATGGCCTGATGAAAAAAGAAGGCCCCGAGGTCCTGAAGCGGGTCTATTTCGACACCGCAGCCTCCCCCTACCTCTACCGGCCGGAGATTTACCGCTTGGCCGCCGAGATGGTGGGCCCGGAAAAAATCCTCTTCGGCAGCGACTATCCTCTGCTGCCGGTCAGCCGTTACCTGAAAGAGCTTGAGGCCGCCAACCTGCCGGAGGAGTGGCGGGAGATGATTTTGGGGAAGAATCTGGCGAAGTTGCTGGATTGGTGATTTTAGCGGTCAGCTGACAGCTTAACAGCTTTTAATTTAGATAGAGCAATATATTTTCTAATTTAATTTGTTTTCTTGACAAAATTACCCTGAAACTACACGGGAGGTGGAAAATGGCTAAGAAAGTTTCTATAATAAACTTCAAAGGTGGCGTTGGTAAAACTACTCTTAGTCTTCATCTTTCGACCTATCTTGCCAGGGAAAATCGAGTTCTTGTAATAGACGTTGATCATCAGTCAAGTCTATCAATTGTGATGCTTGGCGGCAAATTGTGGGAGCGATGTTCAAATGATAGGGAAACAATTAATAGAATTTTTGAGTCTTTTTGTAATCGTAATGTTCAAATGCCAGGACATGAAATAATTTCTTCAAACCCATTTCATGCTAGATCACGTAGATATGACTATTACCCTAATTTAGATTTAGTTCCTGCTCAGTTTGAATTAGATGATACGGAGATAGAACTAGCTTCTACTACGATAGGTGGACCTACGCTTTCGGAATGGGAAAAACGAACACTTCTGGCTTCTTGGCTTGATGCAGTCGACGCTGATGAAAACTATGACTATATTATATATGACTGTCCGCCAGCAACGAAGCTGGTTAGCCAGAACGCGTTAGCAGCAAGCGACTGCTTCATAATACCAGTGATTCCTGATGAAATGTCAACACGTGGAGTTACTCATTTTTTGAACCTTGTAAGAAACAAAATTGACGCTAAACTCAAATTTCTACACGACGCCGCAAGTATTTCTGTTCAAGATACACCAAAATCATATGTTGCAGACACAAAAGCAGCATGCATTGTCCCATTCATGGCAAAAACTGCTGGCGCAGCGCATTCGGGTCTCACAAACCTTCATACAAGGAAAATCAGAGAGCTCCGAAGGCAATGGGGGGATTTAGTGCTCAAGCCTATTGTTAAAAACTTGTCCGGGGTACCTGAAAGCATAGACTTGGGATGGCCTGTCTGGCATTCAGGAGCCCCTAATGCCTCTCAAGACGTAATAAATATGATGAAATCCGTTTGTAGAGAAATCACCGAAAATAGGATTTGAGAAATGAAAAATTCAACTGCAGAGACAAGCTCCTGCGATCACTCAGCTTTTAAGAAGTTATTAAAAATTCTTAAACTAAACTTTGAGTATCTGGAAAGGGCCAACGCTGACCAGAACTTGCTCGCTGTCTATGGTACGTTGTTGGAATATTTAGGCAACATCAAATATCAAGACCTTATCAACTTTCTATCTCGGAAACAAGATAGAACCCTGTTCGGTCAGCAACTACGAACTGAACTGTCCGAACAGGAGATATCAAGATTAAGCCTGGATGATATCAATAGCATTATCCACGACAGAGAAAACACTAGAAAGGACCTGGAGCGTATAGCTATTCTACGTTTTGGGATGACTAAGGGAGAAACATCCAAAATTAAGAACAAAGAAATCCTGATTGAAAGGCTACAGGCTCTGATTGACAATGAGAGAACACATGAGTCTATCAGTAGACAAGCAGGCAAAAATCAAACAACGTGATTATTCTAGTTCCCAAGCTGAGCTTGGGAACCAAAATGATGGCAAAGCTTTGCTGTGCTCATTAATCCCATAGGTTAGTCAGTAGGCACAATGAATTTTATCGAGCCCAAGCTCAGCTTGGGCCATGATATCGTTCCCAAGTGCAACTTGGGAACGAGGTTTAAAACGAGTTACGACGCAGAGGCGACCCATTCTATAACCCCTAAGGGATTCATATGCCTCACATTAAATTTTTGCCGGATGACCAGGAAGTTGAGGTGCACGAAGGTGAGACGATTCTCCTGGCCGGGCTGCGGGGCAACATCCCCCATGCCCACCTGTGCGGGGGCAGCGCCCGGTGCTCCACCTGCCGGGTGATTGTTCTGGAGGGGCTGGAGAATTGTGCGCCGCGTAATGCCGAAGAGCAGGCCATTGCAGATATGTTGAAGTTTGACCCGAGGGTTCGTCTGGCCTGTCAGACCGTGGTCACGGGGGATGTCAAACTTCGCCGGGTGGTAACCGATGTTTTGGAAGATGTGGATTTAACCAGTCTCTATGTTAAGGGGGTTGAGCCGTGTTCAGTCGGGGTCGAGAAGTATGTCTTGATCCTTTTTGCTGATATTCAAGGCTTCACGCCATTTGCTGAGAGCCTGCTGTCTTATGATGTCATTCATGCCCTGAACCTCTACTTCCAGAAAGTGGGTGAAGTGATCGGACGCCATGGCGGGGTTATTAACAACTACATGGGGGATGGTTTTATGGCGCTCTTTGAAGCCGATGACCCGGCTGAGGGCGCTCTGCGGGCGGTCACCGCGGGACTGGATATGTTAGAGGCCGTCTTTAAGCTCAAGCCTTATTTCGAGGAAATCTATCATAAGAGTTTTCAGATCCGGATAGGGTTGCACTTTGGACAGGTGGTGGCAGGGAAACTTGGCTCTCCGGGGAATAGAAAGATGACGGTCATCGGGGATACGGTGAACCTGGCCAGCCGGATCGAAGCCGCCAACAAGCAAGCCGGCACCCAATTTCTCATCTCTGACGCTATGTATGCCCTGGTGAAAAAGGAGATTCAGGTTGGCCGGCGGGTCCGCCTTACCCTCCCCGGTAAAACCGGCAGATACAACCTCTATGAAGTCGTTGGCTTGATGAATGCGAACTCCTGAACTCAAAAGGGCAATATCTGCTCAAGCTGGCTTTTAACTCGTTCCCAAGTGCAACTTGGGAACGAGTTAAAAATACGCCTTGGGAACGAGGTAAAAGTCCTAACATCCTAATCACTTCGCACTTCCCGGATACCATGCCGTTTGACTTTAACCTGACCGAAGCTCAACAACAGCGCCTGCTGCAGGTGGCCGCCGGGGCTTGTTACCTTTTAATCGCCTGCTATGGCGGCTTTATCCTTTATTTGGTGAGCGGATTTTGGACCACACCCGGCTGGTTTTATCGCACCGGCATTCCCGCGGGAGCCGATTTTTTGCAGATCTGGGCGGCATCGTCGTTGGCCCTGGGCGGCCACCCCACCTGGATTTATAACCCGGCTGTCCTCAAGACCGCGGAGACCGCCATTGTGGGGGGCACATTTACCGGCTATCTCCCCTGGCATTACCCGCCGTCGTTTTTATTCCTGGCCCTGCCCACCGCACTCCTGCCCTATCCGGCCGCCCTGTTGATCTGGCTGCTCGTGCCCTTAGGCGGGCTCGTGCTCCTGGTCTCCCGCCTGGCGCCGCATCCCCTGGCCTGGAAGTTGGCCCTGGCGTTTCCGGCCATCCCGTTGAACCTGTTTTACGGCCAGGGGGCTTTTCTGATCACCTGGCTCCTGGGAGCCGGGCTACTGTGGCTTAAGACCTGGCCCGTGGGCAGTGGCATTCTCTTTGCCCTCATCCTCAATTACAAACCGCACCTGGGATTATTAGTCATGGTGGCCCTGCTCTGCGGCCGCTGCTGGCGGGCGTTAGGGGCGCTCGTTATCACCACGGCCGCCCTGATGCTGGCCAGCGCCTTAGCCTTCGGCCTCGATACCTGGCTGGCCTTCTTCAAAAATCTCAGTTTTGCGAGCCTGAAACTCAGGGATGAAGCCATTTTGTGGGATAGGATGCCCACGGTGTTTGCGGCCATCCGGCTCCTGGGCGGCAGCGCCCGGCTGGCCTTGGCCGCACAACTTCTGGTCACCGGCGGGACGGTGGCCCTGGTCGCCTGGGTCTGGCGCCGCGCTTTACCCTTGGCGGTGCGGGGGGCGGTGCTCGTGTTGGGCACCTTGCTGATCAATCCCTATGCCTTCGACTACGACCTGACCCTGCTGGTGCTGCCGCTGGCCTGGTTCGGCTGGGAAATTTTTCAGAAAAATGACGGGATTGGCGATATACTCATATTTGCCCTGGTCTACCTCAGCCCCGTGCTCACCCTGTATCCGGTGCAGGTCGCGAAGTTTAATCCCGAGCCCCTGCTGATCGCCGTATTTATGCTCGTTATAGCTTACCGGGGCCTCCGGCAGGCTCCCGGGCTTGAGGCCGGCGCAAAGACTGTTACGCCTGGGTAGATTTTTTTGATATCGTAAAAAGATACCTCCTATACCTAGATATTGATTTATCCTCAATCTAAAGGAACTTATTTTGGATCATACCTCAGACATTCTGGTAATTGGCTCAGGTCTTGCAGGATTAGGTTATGCCCTGAAGGTGGCGGATTTCGCCCGGGTCAACCTGATAACCAAAAAAGGCCTGACGGAAACTTCCACCAGCAAGGCCCAGGGTGGTATTGCCGCGGTGTTGGGACCCGATGACCGCTTCGAGTACCACATAAAGGACACCCTCACCGTGGGCGAAGGCCTGTCCCACCCGGATATCGTGGAGTTGGTGGTCCGGCAAGGCCCGGCGCGCATCCGGGAGCTGGTGGAAATGGGGGCCCATTTCGATCATGGCAAAGACAACGGCTACGATTTGGGCCGGGAAGGCGGCCATTCCCACCGCCGGGTGATTCATGCCCAGGACATGACCGGGGCCGAAGTGGAGCGCATCCTCTCGGAAAAAGTCCTGGCCCACCCCAACATCCGGGTTTTTGAACATCACATGGGGGTGGACCTGATCACCCGCCAGCGCCTGGTGCGCCGGGGCGCGGTGGTGGCCAACACCGAGGAATCTTGTCTGGGAGCCTATGTTCTGAACACCATGACCGGAGAAGTTGACACGTTTATGGCCGCCATCACCCTGTTAGCCACCGGGGGGGTGGGCAAGGTCTATCTCTATACCAGCAACCCGGATATCGCCACCGGAGACGGCATCTCCATGGCCTATCGGGCCGGAGCCTGGATCGGCAACATGGAATTTGTGCAATTTCATCCCACCTGCCTCTATCATCCCGCGGCCAAGAACTTCCTCATTTCCGAGGCGCTCCGGGGCGAAGGGGCCACCCTCATCGATCAGGCGGGCAAGGCCTTCATGGAGAAGTACCATCCCCTGAAGGACCTGGCGCCCCGGGACACGGTGGCCCGGGCTATCGACCTGGAAATGAAAAAAACCGGCGCGGACTGTGTCTACCTGGATATCAGCCACAAGCCGGCAGATTTCGTTAAAAGCCGCTTTCCCAACATCTACCATGAATGCGAGAAGTTCGGCATCGATCTCACCAAAGAGCCCATCCCGGTGGTGCCCGCGGCCCATTATATGTGCGGCGGAGTGGCGACGGACGCCTGGGGCCGCACGACCATCTCCAACCTGTTTGCGGTAGGGGAGGTGTCCATGACCGGCCTCCACGGCGCCAACCGCCTGGCCAGCAACTCACTCCTGGAGGCCCTGGTCTTTTCCCACCAGGCGGCCCAGGTAGCCCAAGAGACGCTGCCCGATCTTCTGGCCAAACCCGCGGCGCCGGCGCCGGAATGGAACCCCTTCGGGGCCACCGACAGCGAAGAAGCCGTGGTGGTGTCCCACAACTGGGACGAAATCCGGCGATTTATGTGGAACTACGTGGGCATCGTCCGCACCGACCGGCGGCTGCTGAGGGCGCAACACCGGATCGACCTGATCCAGCAGGAGATTCAGGAGTACTACTGGAACTTTATCATCACCAGCGATCTTTTAGAGTTGCGCAATATCGCCACGGTGGCCGACCTCATTATCCGCATGGCCTTAAGCCGCAAAGAGAGCCGCGGCTTGCACTACAACCTGGATTACCCCCAGATTGATGATGAAAATTTTCATAAGGATACGGTGATTTCCTCTGAAGGCTGGCATTGAAAGGGGGGACAAGATCCTCCTGGTGGATGATGACCCGCAGCTCTTGAGCACTCTGACCGAGTGCCTCGATGGTCAAGGCTATGCCGTGACCGCGGCTGCGGACGGTCATCAGGCCATGGAGGCCCTCACGGCCCAGGAATTCGCCCTGGCCCTCCTGGACCTCATGCTCCCCGGCGCCTCCGGCCTGGACCTGTTAACCCACCTCAAGACCCACTCCCCGGATACGGAAGTTATCCTCATCACCGGCCACGCCGGCCTGGACAGCGCGGTTCAGGCCTTGCGCCTGGGGGCTTATGACTACCTGATCAAATCCGACTTGCGCCTGGCCGAGCTTCAGGCCCTGGTAGCCCGGGCGTTGGAGCGGCGCCGGCTGGCCCGGGAAAACCGGGAACTGGTGGCCCACCTCACCCAGGCCCGGGAAGAACTGGCCAACCGTAGGGCCCGGGAGTTAACCCAGGTGCGCCAAATCGGCGAGACCCTGGTCGGTCCTCTCACCTGGGATCAGCTCAGCCAGGGGCTGGTCAACCTCATCTGGAACAGCTTCCCCGTCCAACTCCTGGGTCTGACGATGCAAGGCCCCATGCCAGAGCTGCCCCTGGAGGCCTTTCGATGTCAGACTGACATCCCGGACGCCGGCTATCGGACTTTTCAGGAGGTGCTGAAGGGTCAACTGACGGCTGACTGCGCCGCGCCGTCCCCCACCGGGACGCCGCTGCCGCAAATGCTCTGGCACAAGGTGGCGGTGGAAGACGTCATTCTAGTTGCGGGGGCCGGACGCCAGGAGCCCTTCACCCCGGAGGAAGCCGAGCTCTTCCAGATTTTTATCCTCCAGGGAGAGGCCGGGATCAAGAATCTGGCGCTCTTCGAGCAGGTGAAAAGCCTGGCCCTCCGGGATGCCCTGACCGGCCTGCACAATTACCGCTATTTCCGGGAAACGCTCTCACATGAGGTGGAACGGAGCCGCCGCTATAACCTGCCGCTCTCCCTGCTCTTCCTGGACATCGATGATTTCAAACAGATCAACGACACCCTGGGCCATCTGCACGGGGATGCGATCATCCGGGACGTGGGTGCGATCCTGAAGAGCGGCATCCGCCTGGCCGACCTGCTGTGCCGCTACGGCGGCGACGAGTTTGTCCTGCTCATGGGCCAGACGCCGCTCTCGCAGGCCGAACTTTTGGCAGAGAGATTGCGGCGCCTCATTGCCCAGTCGCCTTTGAACCAAGCAGGTCTTGGCCCTGGCGTTACCGTGAGTATCGGCATGGCGGGGCTGAGGCCGGGGATGAGTATGGAGGACTTGATCAAGGCCGCGGACGGGGCCCTGTATCGGGCCAAGGAAGCCGGTAAAAACCGGTGCTGTGGTCCGCAACCCGGAGGACTAAGAGTAGAGACCGTCTGAAACCCGCATCACTTATTGCGTTTGCCATAAATTTATGCCGCTGGCTGATTTTTAAATCCCCCTAAATCCCCCTTTTTCAAAGGGGGACTTTATAAGTAATTCCTTATAGTTCCCCCCTTTACCAAAGGGGGGTTAGGGGGGATTTGGGGTGTTAAAGTATCTCCTATTACGGAAAAAACTTTTGGCAAACGCTATAATACCTACCGCATTTTTTGAACTTTTTATGCCGATGTGCTGCGCGTCCACCCGTCACGCACCTGTTTCAGGAAATGGTATCCAGCACCACGTACCCCTGCTGTTTCAAGGTGCCCACGATGGGCTCCAGGTTGGCTTTTTCCAGGCGGAAATAATAGGGACGCTTGTCCCCTTTGAGGGGTCCTAACGCGACGTTGATGACCTTGCCGCCGGCTTCCTTGATGAGGCGGGAGGCCGCGTCCAGGGCCTCGGGTAGGTTGTCCAGGAGGAGGTCCAGGCGGGAGGAACTCTTAAGCAGGCCCAGCATGGCGATGAACGCGCCAATCAGGTCCTGCATGGTGATGACCCCCATGAGCCGATCGCCATCCACCACGGGCATGCCGCCGATTTTATGTTCGTGGATCAGGCGGGCCGCTTCTTCCACGTCGGTGTCGGGAGTGACGCTCAAAGGGGCCTGGACCATGACGTCGCCCACCTTGATCTCTTCCAGCATGGAGGCCAAAAGGATTTCACGCAGATCCCGGGAGGTGATCCAGCCCACCATACGGTTTTTGGTCATAACCGGCAGGTGGCGAATCTTGTGCTTTTGCATTAACTTCAAGGCCTGGCCCACTTGCTTGTCAGGAGAGATGGTGACAATCTTGGTGCTCATTATCTGACTGACCAGCATGACGCGCCTCCTTGGTCCTTCCTTCCCGCCACCTTAAAACAAAGCGGCGGGAATTTCAACGAAATTCCCGCCTGTGGCAAGTTGTGGGCCAGGACCGACACCTCTCCCCCACCCCAACCCTCCCCCATCAAGGGGGGGGAGAAAAAGGTTTCCGAAATGAGTTACGATAAACCCGGAGAGCGTCCTAATTGGTGGCCAGTTGTTGCTGCAAAGTGGCGATGACGTGCTCGGCTTCGCCGATGTAGGTTGACATATTGGCCCGGTGATTGGCCAGGATGCCGTCTTTGGTGCCGTTGGTCACGACCCAGGGGCCTAGATGGGACGCCTCATGGAGGGCATGGATGGCGTCGTCCAGAAGCTTATGGGAGTTTTTCTTTTGGAGTTCCTCGTGAAATTCCTTGGTGACCGCCTCCAGCATCTCCGCCATGGATAAGGCGATGCCCTGGGAGTAATAGAAGTAGTCGTCCACCATAAACCAGGAAACGGTCTGGCCGTCGGCTTCCGTGTCTTTGATGAGGTTGTGGTAGCTGCTGCCCAACAGGTCTTTGTAGTTACTGAGCAGGGCGATCAAGTAATCCACCCGGGAATAGAACCGGGCCCGTCCCACCTTTAAGTTTTCGATATACTTTTCCAGGTCTTGCATGGCTTCCCGGTACTTGCCGGAGGCGGAGGGAAACCAGTATTTGTCAGGGCTGACCATGAAAAAGTTCATGGCTTCGTTTACCCGGGGATTATAGGCCTCGGTGGTGGCAAACCGGGTCATGTGCTCATTGAGCACCACCACGGTGCGCCGGGCCACTTCCAGGACCCCCAGTTGGGTGTTGTTGACGTTGTCCGTCAGGCCAAATTTGCCGAATATGATGCTGTTGGGCCGCCACCCGAACCAGGTCTTGCTGACCTGTTGGTCCATGATTTTAATCAAGGATTCGGTAAAGACCTCACCCTTGACCGGTTCCCGGCTGGGCGGGGCCAGGGCCGGAGCGGCCGGCGGCACATGAGCCGGAGCTTCTTTGGGGGGCGCGGCGGGGATCACCGGCGCCGTATGGGCTTCCTTGGGGGACCCCGGCATGAGAGGCTTTACCTCGGCGGGGGCAGGGGCTGCCGGCGTGGCTTCGCCATGGGGCGCAGCGGCCACAGGTGCCACCGCCGTCTCCGGCGAGGTCGATCCCTTGCGCAGGGCACCCCAGGCAAAGAGCGATCCCAAAAACAGGATGACCACCAGCGAAACGATGAGGAAGCGGTGGCTCATGATCAGATGCAGCAGTCCCCTGGGTGGTGGTACCGGCGCCAGAAACTGTCCCGGTTCGGGAGTATCATTGGGCGTCATGGAGATTCAGGCTCCTAGCGTGATTGGGCTGGTTCTTGAGAGGGATGTTCTGCAAAGACCTCGGCACTAAAAACGTAGATCTTGGTATGGGGGTCCTTCCAGGCATCCGTGGGCAATCCTGCCTTGCAACAGGTCTGCTCCAGGAAAGGCAGGCGGTCCCAGTTGCACTGGGTAGCCACCTGGGGCAGGAGCAAACCCCGATTATAGCCGCTGACGATATAGAGACCGTGTTTGCCTACCTCAATTTCATCGGTGCTTTGGATAAGCCGCATGGGGCTCAGGACGGATATCTCGATTTCCAGATCGTCCAGTTCGCTGGCCTGCAAAGGGCGGAAGCGAGGATCGTGAAAGGCCGCGGCCGCGGCCATTTCCCGCACCGTCTGGAGCAGAGGTTTGACGGCTTCCAGGTAGCCGATGCAGCCTCGGAGCTGTCCCCGGCGATGCAGGGACACAAAGGCGCCCCGGGATTCGCACAGCACGGGCGACTCGGTCTTTACCGGCGTAGCCGATTTCCCCTTGAGATGGGCTTCGATGCTGTCCCGGGCCACGTGCAGCAAGAGCTGTTTATCAGCAGTGTTCAGGTTCATGGCCAACTCCCCCCAACACGGCGGCGCCCCAAGCCCTATGAGGATCGAACCCCCCAGGGTAAGCCAGATGGCACATAGGCGGAAAAGTTTCATAAATCTGGGGTCAAGCCCTGGATTCTGGGCTCGCCATCCTTCTGCCTCAGTATCTAACCAAGATTTTAGATTCCTGTCAATGGCAAAGGTCCGCATGGGACATTTGCGCCTGGTGTTTCTGGCATTCCCCTTGCATCCCGACGGCTGGCTTGGTACATTTTAAGATGCAGTCAGCGATTGTCGAAAGTTCTTTCCTCTTATTCCCCTCTCCCTTGTGGGAGAGGATCAGGGTGAGGGGTTAATAAAAGAGCTTTTTATAATAAGGGCTTGGCGTTAATCTCGCCTCCCTGGCCAAGGGCATCCATCTCCATCCATGAAAACCTACCCGATATTTGCCATCATTGAAGACAAGCCCTGCCTGGTTGTAGGCGGTGGCGCCGTGGGGGAACGCAAGGTGCAGGACCTCCTGGCCGCAGGCGCCAAGGTAACCGTAGTCAGCCAGACCTTGTCCCCGGCCCTGGAGGCCCAGGCCTTAAGGGGCGAGATCGTTTATCTTTCCGAGGACTTTACCGATACCCAGGTAGAGGGCATGGCCCTGGTCATGGCCGCCACCGACGACCCGGGGGTCAACGCGCACGTGAGCGCCGCGGCCCAGGCCCGGGGCATCTGGGTCAATGTCGCGGACGAGCCTGAGCATTGCACCTTCATTGTGCCGGCCCAGGTTAAGCGGGGTGATCTGACCCTGGCCATCAGCACCGGCGGCGCCTCCCCCGCGTTAGCCCGCCAGGTGCGGGAGGACCTGCAGCAGCATTTCGGGCCGGAATATGGCCCTTACCTGGATCTGCTCAAACGGGTGCGAGCCCGGCTTTTGAGCGAGCGCCGGGCCCATCCCGACAATGCCGAACTCTTCACCCGCCTGGTGCGCAGCTCCCTCAAGGACGCAGTGGCCCAGGGGGACCGGACCCGGGTAATGTGGGTCCTCCGGGAAGTTATGGGCGAGGCCTTAAGCACACCGGTCCTGGGTGAACTGGTCTCCCAGGCCTTTAAGGAAACGGAGGGGTGAGGGCCTAAAATCGGGGCTCGTTCCCAAGCTGTGCTTGGGAACGCATTAACCAGCCAAGTTGAGCTTGGCATCCACTGCTGTTGGGTAAAACGTGACTAATTTTTTTCTCTATCTCACCCTGCTCGCCTATTTCGCCGCTACCGGGCTTTGGCTGGCCTACTTCCTGATCCAACGGGAGGGCTATTACCGCGCCGGGATCTGGGTCATGGCCGGGGGCCTGGTGGTCCACAGCCTGGCCCTCATCCAGCGGGTCTGGAGCTTGGGCTACCTGCCCGCGGCCTCCGTGGGAGAGTCTCTGCTGCTGTTTACCTGGGTCCTGGTGGCAGCCTTTCTGGTGTTGATCTGGCGCTATCCCATCAAAGTCCTGGGTGCTTTAGTCGCCCCCCTGGCGGCCCTGATGGTCTGCGGCAGCTTGATCTTGCCCGCACCGCACGGCACCATCGCCCCTCTGCTCAAAAGCTTTTGGCTAACCATCCATATCTGCCTGACCCTAACGGGCTATGCCGCCCTGGCCCTGGCCTGCCTGGGGGGGATTCTCTACCTCATCCAGGAGCGCCAGATCAAGGGCAAACAGTTCGGCTTTTTTTATCGCCGCCTGCCGTCGCTGTCGCAGTTGGATACCCTCAATTACTGGTGCCTGACCATCGGCTTCCCGTTGCTCACTGCGGGGATCATCTTCGGCTCGCTTTATGCCCAGCACACCCTGGGACGCTTCTGGAATTGGGACCCCAAGGAGATCATGACCATTATCGCCTGGCTGATCTACGCGGTGCTCCTGCATGAGCGCCTGGCAGTGGGTTGGCGGGGCCGGCGGGCGGCGCTGCTGGCTATCTGCGGCTTTTTGGTCCTGATCCTTACCTTTGTGGGCGCCAACCTGTGGCTCACGGGCTACCACAATTTCGCCAGGTTCATTCAAAAGCCATGACTCTCCTGCTCTGCGGCGTCAACCATAAGACCGCGCCGGTAGCCCTCAGGGAGAAGCTGGCCTGCCTCATCCCCGACGCGGGGGTGGCCTATGCTGACCTCAAGACCTGGCCGGAACTCTCCGAGAGCCTGCTTTATAATACCTGCAACCGGGTGGAGTTGATGTGCGTCACCGAGGCGCCGGAGGACGCCGCGGCTCTGGTCCTGAAGTTCTTTGCCAGGCATCCGGAGATTGTCCCGGCCGACCTGAAGGCGTCCTTTTATGTCCACCGCGATCAGGAGGCGGTGCAGCATTTCTTCCGGGTCGCGGCCAGCCTGGATTCCATGGTGGTGGGGGAGCCCCAGATCCTGGGGCAGATGAAGGCGGCTTACCGGCTGGCTGCGGATTACCGGTCCACCGGACCCATTCTCAATCGCCTGGTCCACAAAGCCTTCTCCGTGGCTAAACGGGTGCGCTGCGAAACCGGCATCGGCGACCATGCCGTGAGCGTCAGCTATGCCGCGGTCACCCTGGCCAAGAAGATCTTCGGGGACCTGGCGGGCAAAAACGTCTTGCTTTTGGGGGCAGGCGAAATGGCGGAACTGGCTCTGGAGCACCTCAAGGGCCACGGCGTGGCCAAAATTACCGTGGCCAACCGGACTCTTGCACGGGGTGTAGAACTGGCCCGGCGATTCGGCGGGGAAGCGGTCTCCCTGGAAGAGACCCAGGATCAGCTCCTCACCGCCGATATCCTCATCAGCTCCACCGGCTCCGGAGAGATCCTCGTCACCCGGGACCAGGTCAAGGGGGTGATGCGGCGGCGCAAGCAGCGGCCCCTGTTCCTCATCGACATCGCGGTGCCCCGGGACCTGGACCCGGCCATCAACGACCTGGACAACATCTACCTGTACAACATCGACGACCTCAAAGAGGTGGTGGAATTCAACTGGGAGCGCCGCCGGCACGAGGCCGGCAAGGCCGAACGCTTGGTGGCCGCGGAAACCTTGAAATTCCTCCACTGGCTGGAAACCCTGGAGGTCTATCCCACCATCATCGCCCTCAAGGAGAAGGCCGAAATCATCTGCCAGACGGAATTAAAAAAGACCCTGAATCAGTTGGGCCCTCTCACCGACGAACAGCGCCAGGCCCTTGAGGTCTTGACCGCCTCGGTCACCCAAAAACTTCTGCACGACCCCATTATCTTCCTGAAGCGCAACCGCCGGCCCCGTAACCCTCACCAGGAGCTTGACCTGGTGCGGCGCCTCTTCAACCTGGACCCGGACCGCGACAGGGACTATTCCGAAGAAAAATAGGCCCTGGACCCAGCAGTGTCCGGTTAGAAAATTGCATGAGGTTGTTCCGCCCCCCTCACCCCAGCCCTCTCCCCCCGAAGCGGGTGGAGAGGGGGTAGGAGATGTGGCTGTTTTAGTAACCATAAGGCATTAAATCGGTTCCACTTTTCCCCTCTCCCCAATGGGGGAGAGGGTTAGGGTGAGGGGGAGGTAATCTTCTCGGAGCCGGAAGTGCGCAGCGAATTTTTAAGCTGTTGGACTACGCCCAACGAACTTCCTCATTTGCAAAAACCAAACCGGTGACACTGCTGCCCTGGACCATCTCTTGACCCGGACTGCCCGGCTTGATATCCTTAAGTGGGGGAAAAGGCGATGCCAGGGAGGCAGTTGCGCCGCCCGGCCCGGAGTTGGGGGCCGGATTATTACCCTACCCGAGGAAGCCATGTCCAACATTATCGATATTGAAGGCCGGATCAAGCTGGAGCAGAAGAAGAAAACCAAGGTGGACCGGGCCAAAAAAATGGAGGCGGTGCGCAAGATCGTGCAGTGCACCCGCTGCCTGGCCCGTTGCGCCAAGTGCGGCGTCCAGTTCGAGAGCCACGAGATGTACAAGCGCCAAAAAGGTCCCTACCGTTTCTGCCCTTTCTGTCAGGAGGAGTACGAGGACTTCCGCCGGATTAAAGACGCTGGCGCAGAAAGCCCCTTTTATTGGCACAACAAGGAGTGGGTGTCCGTCTGGCAGACCTGGCTCGATTTCCAGCAGGCCATGAAGGCCTATGGGGAGTCCCAGGAGTTCATCGACTTGGTGCGGGAGGTAGAGTGGGACCGGTGAGCTCATGCCCCCGGCCCCAAGCAGGCAGGTTGAACTAACCTTCTGAACCGACACGATAGGCTTGTTGGAGAATCTCCATGGCAAAATTAAAGGCTTGTTCCCGGTCCAGGGTTACTTCGGAATGACAGGTCTTGTCGGCCCCGCTGCAGGTGTAGAACACAATCTTCACCGTTCCTTCGGGGCGTTGCACTACGGCGATCTCGCCATCGGGTTCCAGGGTCTTATAAGTGCGATGCTTCATCTTATCGGGTTCTCCTTCTGGGCTCTTTGTATCCTTGGAAAGTTAGCATAATCATCTCGCGCCATTAATTCAAGCCTGAACTTCTTCACATGGCTTTTTGTAAGCAAATAGCTGGCGACGGTCAGGGACGCCCGACCCACCGGATTACATATCGGACGGGCCTCCGTGCCCGTCATTTTTTCAATTTTTAAGAGTTCATCACAAAAACCGCTCATGGCTCTTTATCCCAAAGAATATGACCTCATCGTGATCGGCGCCGGCCACGCGGGCTGCGAAGGCTCTCTGGCCGCGGCCCGGATGGGGTTAACGGTGCTGCTCTTCAACCTCAACCTGGACACCATGGCCCAGATGGCGTGCAATCCCGCGGTGGGGGGACTGGCCAAGGGCCACGTGGTGAAAGAGATCGACGCCCTGGGCGGGGTGATGGGGCATTTAGCGGATACCTCGGGCATCCAGTTCCGGACCCTTAACCTCTCCAGGGGGCCGGCGGTGCGGGGCACCCGCGTCCAGTGCGACAAGCAGGCCTACCGCCTGGCCATGAAATCCCTGTTGGAACACGAGCCCTTAATCGACCTGCGGGAAGCCATGGTGGAGCGGCTCCTGGTGGAGGACGGCCGGGTGGTGGGCGTGGTGGAAAACCTGGGCCTGACCTATAAGGCCCGGGCAGTCCTCATCACCACGGGCACCTTTTTGAACGGCCTCATTCATATCGGGGACTGCCGCATCCCTGCGGGCCGGGCCGGGGAGTTCGCGGCCACCGGCCTCGCCGCCTGCTTAAAAGATCTGGGCTTTCGGATGGGACGCTTAAAGACCGGCACACCCCCGCGCCTGAGGGCGGGCACCATTGATTTTGCCGGCATGGAACGCCTCTGGGGCGATCCTCAGCCCCGCCCCTTTTCCTGGCGCACTGCCAAGGTGCCCGAGGAGCAGATGGCCTGCTTCGTCACCCACACGACCTCGGCGACGCACCGGATAATCCGGGACCACATCCACCTCTCGCCGTTGTATAGCGGAGTGATCCAGGGGGTGAGCGCCCGCTACTGTCCATCGCTTGAAGACAAGGTGATGCGTTTTTTGGACAAGCCCAGCCACCAGGTGACCCTGGAACCGGAAGGACGGGACACCGCCGAGATCTATGCCAAGGGGCTGGGAAACTGTCTGCCCGCCGAGATCCAGTTGGCCTTGTTCCGCAGCGTCCCGGGACTGGAGGCCGCTGAGGTGATGCGCCCGGCCTACGCCATCGAATATGACTACGTGGACCCGCTGGAGCTTAAAGCCACGTTAGAGACCAAGCGGATCAAAGGCCTGTTTTTGGCGGGGCAAATCAACGGCACCTCGGGCTACGAAGAAGCCGCGGGCCAGGGCTTGTGGGCCGGGATCAACGCCGCCTGCCAGATAATGGGGCGTCCCGCCTTCCTGCCGGACCGCTCCCAGGCCTACCTGGCGGTGCTGGTGGATGACCTGGTGACTAAGGGCACCCGGGAACCATACCGCCTCTTTACCTCCCGGGCCGAGTACCGCTTGCTCCTGAGAGAGGACAACGCCGACGCCCGTTTGTTGGAATGGGGTTTTGAATTGGGATTGGTGGATTATGAGGCGCGGGACCGCTTTTTAGAAAAGCAACGCCTGATGCGGCAGGAAGAGGCGCGGCTTACGGGTCGCCGGGTCTTCCCGACGCCTGAGGTCAATAAAACGCTTACGGCCCTTGGAACCGCACCCTTGAAGATCACGACCCCCCTCTTGAGCTTGCTGAAGCGGCCGGAGTTGGATCTCGCCACCCTGTACCGGCTGAGCGGGGAGGAGCCACCGGTGCCCCCGGCCGTGGTGGAGCAGTTGGAAATTAAGCACAAGTACGAAGGCTACATCAGGCGCCAGGAAGAGACGGCCATAAAATTCGCTCAGGGGGAAGGGAAAAGCATCCCTGCGGAGTTCGATTATGACGGAGTGCCGGGGTTGTCGCTGGAAATCCGGGAAAAGTTAAAGCAGGTGCGGCCTCGGTCCCTGGGACAGGCAGGCCGCATCTCCGGGGTTACCCCGGCGGCAGTGGCCGTTTTGATGGTGTACGTGAAAAGAAAGAGGTCAACCAAAGGCTGAAGGGCGCAAGCTCGCTGTGCCCACTGGAAATCTCTTGGAATTTGATTCGCTCTCTTTGCTGCAACCGAAAACAGTACGAATGATTGGCGGCTTTAGCTATAGCGTTTGCCAAAAGTTTTTTCCGTAATTAGGAGATACTTTAACACCCCAAATCCCCCCTAACCCCCCTTTGTTAAAGGGGGGAACTATAAGGAATTACTTATAAAGTCCCCCTTTGAAAAAGGGGGATTTAGGGGGATTTAAAAATCAGCCAGCGGCATAAATTTATGGCAAACGCTATAACCCGGCTCTCGATTAGTAGCTGCCCGGACCCATGGACTTAAAGGCGCTTTCGGCAAAGTAATTGTCCTTGATGGTGGCGCCGCAGGTGGCGCAGGTGTTGGCCAGGTTGATCATCGAATCCCGGCCCCGGTACCGGGTGTCCGTATCGGCGCAAGCGCCCACTAGCAAAGCTGCCAATAACACCAAAATCAAGCCATTATAATTCATGAGGTTTTCCTTCCTGGAATACCGTTTGTTTTTCGTTAAAAACTTTCTGTGTGACCCCGACTGTTCCCGGTTGGCCATCGGCAGATGGCATCTCACCCTGGGGCCGGTGCTAGGGCCGCTGTTTCAACGTTATATAGCGCTTGCCAAAAGTTCTTTCCCCTTACCCCCTCTCCCCTTGTGGGAGAGGGCTAGGCAACGAGTATAACTGAACTGCGTCGGTCCTCCCCGGCTGCTGGGAGGCCGACACGCTCAACCCGGACTACTTGCCCCGAGATTTCTGATATTGGTCATAGAGATACCCACCCAGAAGGCCGGCGCCGCCGCCAATCGCCGCACCCGCGGCAGGGGAGCCCGCGGCCCAGCCGACGAGGGCGCCGCCACTGGCGCCAATAGCGCCACCGGCCAAGGTCCGCTGCGCAGTAGTGGCATTCATACTGGTGCACCCCCCAAAAATCAGGGTTGCTACCACCAACAGGATGACCGCTTTCTTCATATAATCCTCTCCTGTTATGGTTACTCCTTGCCTTATACTCATTGCCAAAAGTTTTTTCTTATTAACCCCTCACCCTACCCTCTCCCACAAGGGGAGAGGAGAATTAGAGGAAAAAACTTTTGGCAAATGCTATGGGTGGTAGGCTCGAGCTCCGAACCCAGGTTACCACCAGATTCCACCAACAGTCAACTGTACTACAGGACGTCCAGGCGCCCGGGATCCCCGCGGGGACCCCGGGCACGATATGGAGGGAGAACGAGGACTTGGCCAAAGACCAGTTTACCCCGTTGCTACAGAAGAGTGAAAGAGGCTAATGGCCTTTAGATTTTTGATACTGGTCGTAGATATAACCCCCCGCAAGGCCAGCCCCGCCGCCGATGGCGGCCCCGCAAGCGGGACATCCTGCGGCCCAGCCAATGAGGGCGCCGCTACCGGCGCCGATGGCGCCGCCACCCAACGTCCTGTACGCTGTATTGGTATCCGCCGTCCCCCCACATCCCCCTACCAAGAGCGCCGCAACCATGATCAAGATAGCTGCCTTTTTCGTGAGCATTATTTCCCCCTTACAGTGTCCGGCGGACATACCTTGGTACACCGCCGCAAGACCACCTCAATCACGGGGGTGTCCAACTTGCCGGGGTTTTGCTGATAGAATTTATCCACTTCTTGAACGATCTGCATCACGGTTCGGGACTTCAAGTCATCCACGAAGACTTGGGAAAGACAGGTCGGCGCCCTGCCTTTGGAGGCTGCCACCTCGTAATCGGCCAGGTTGCCCATCCCGAAAATATACCCCGCTTTGCCGTCCTCGGAAACCTGCTGCCAGTTCATCCCGGTCCACAAAAAGGCATTTCCGGTTCCCGCTGCCGGGGCCGACGCGGCCAGACCGCCGACCATGAGCCCGATCACGACCAGAACGAGTGCTGCTCTCATTTTTTCTTCTCGGCCGGCGGGGCCGCACAGAGTTTGGTGCAGCGCTCTAAAATCACCCCGATCACCGGCGTTTGCAGCTTGGTGGGATTGTCTTTATAAAACTTGTCTACTTCGGCTATTACTTGGGCAATCGTCTTGGTCTTAAGTTCGTCGACAAATCCCTTGGAGATGCAGGGGGCCTGGTTGGGGCCGCTCGCGGCGGTCTCGAAGTCGGCCATATTGCCGATCCCTTTGACATAGGCCACCTTGATCTCGGTGTTCATGTCTTTCCATTGGGTGCCGTCCCACAGGAACCCCTTATTATCGGCGGCCAGAGCTGCCGTAGCCAGTGCGAAGAGAATCACCAGCACCGCAAAGCACGCTGCACTCCTGATTTTCATGGGCTTGCCCTCCTTGACTTAGGAAAGGTGTGACTTTACTCAGCTTACGACAGTACCGTTCCGATGCTTGCCGCCTGTTTCCGGGGGCTTCTTCTTGGGGGTTTTCTGGCCTTTTTTTGGGGCTTTTTTGGGGGTCGCTTTTGTCGTCGCGGCCTTTTTAGGAGCTTTCTTGCTGGCCTTAGCCTTGTTTTTGCCCTTGGCTTTGGCCTTCCCCTCTTCGGCCTGCTTGGGGGCGGTTGGCTCCTTGGTCTCAGGCTGGGTCAGGGGCCTGCCGCTCTCCAGCATGGGAGGCACTGCCGGCGGCTCCACCTGGCGCTGCGCCCTGGCAGGCTGCAGGCTGAGAAAGAAGAGCCCGGCGGCGACCAGGGTGATGTATTTTTTCATGGTGATTTGAGCAACCCTCCCCTGCGCAGTAGACTAAAGGCCTGGTTCGGGGTTTGATGCCCCGACATGCAAACCCCGAACCGGTGCGCGCAAATCTGATTTTTATTCTACGGGTTTGGCTTTCTTGGCTTTCTTGCTCGTCTTGGCCTTTTTGCTTTTGGCCTTTTTGCCCTTCTTGGTGCTTTTCACTTCTTCCTTAGGAGCCGCCGGGGTCTCCACCGCAGGGGCCATGGGAGCTGTCGCGGCCGGCGGGGCTGCCGGCGGGGCGGGTGCTGGGGCTTTTTCCTGAGCCAGGGTAACCCCCTGGAGGCTCAACAGAAAGACTCCGACGCTGGCCAACGTAACGAGTTTCTTCATCTCCCTCTCCTTAAATGAGGACATAAAATGATAATGGGTGGTGGCGGTGCAGGGATTTGAACCCCGGACACTGCGGATATGAGCCGCATGCTCTAACCAGCTGAGCTACACCGCCGTAACATCTCAAAATATATTCAGACAGGCCGGTTCTGTCAAACAAAATTGCGGCATTGAACCCACTTGTTCGTCCGATTTTTCCCCGGCAAACACCCTGGCGTCATGGAGCTTAGTTTGAAACTTTTTACGCCTGACGGTTCCGTGAAATCAGGTGGCCAAAATGTAGGGTAATTGGGAAATCCGCGGCAGGAGAAAATCCGGAGACGCCGCGGTCAAAGCATCCGGCTCCCCATAACCGTAGGCGACCGCCGCGGTGAAGGCCCCGGCTGCCCGTCCCGCCTGAATGTCCGCAGGTTTATCCCCCACCATGAGGGTGCGGTTCGCTTTTACTCCCATGTCGGCGATCAGCGCCAGGAGCTGGTCGGGGGCAGGCTTCAAGGGGAGATTGGCGCCGCCCCCCCGGATGGCCACAAAAAATCGTGCTATGCTGATCGCTTCCAGGGTCTGTTGGGTCAGGCGCCAGAGCTTGTTGGACAGGACTGCCAGTCTTTTCCCGGTCAAGAGCTCCAGAGTTGAAATTACCCCGGGATAGACGCGGGTCGACTCACCGTTGTGCCGGGTGTAGTAATCCAGGTAGAGGCGCAGGCACTCTTCCACCTTGTCCTGATGGTCCGGTCCCACCAGCCGCTCGATCAGCCTCCGTTCGCCCCCGCCGATCATGCCCCGAATTGCGGTGGGCAGGTGTAGCGGCAGCCCCAGACGGTGGCAGGCATAGTTGGCCGCGGCGGTCAAATCCAGCAGGGTATCGGCCAGGGTGCCATCCAGATCAAAAACGATGAGGTCTACGGCGATTTTTTCTCTCATATGGTTCAAGAGGTGATTCCTCTATTGAGGACTATTTTGCGTCATCATGCAAGTCCTGATAGCTGGGCAGCCCCGCCAGACCCTGGGCGCTCTTGACGGCGTTGACAATGGCACCTGCCAGAGCGGCTTCCGCCAGCACCCCCACGGTATGCACGTCGGCCGCAACCTCAGGGTGCGCCAGGGCGAAAACCAGGTCGCCGTCAAACAAAGTATGCACCGGGCGGATACCGCGGGCCAGGGCATTGTGCCCCATCTGGGCGATCTTCTGGGTCTGCTCCCGGCTGAGTCTGGCGTTGGTAGCCACCACGCCGATGGTGGTGTTGAGTTCGCCAAATTGGCGCCGCACCGAACCCTGGCGGATCATCATGACGGCGTCGGCGAACTCCCGGCTATCCGGATTCTTTCGGGCGCCGGCCAGAATGGCGCCGGTCAGCGGGTCCACCACGTCGCCAAAGGCGTTGACCACGACCAGTGCCCCCACCACCAGGCCCTGAGGGCCTTCCAGGAAACTCGTCCCCAGGCCGCCCTTGGAGGCCTGTTGCACCCCGAATAATTTACCCACGGACGCGCCCAGGCCGGCTCCGACGTTGCCATCGCCCTGGGGCCGGGCTAAAGCCGCCTGGCAGGCAGCATAGCCCATCGGCTTATCGGGCCGCGCCCGGCAGTCGCCCACGGCCAGGTCGTAAATCACCGCGGTGGGCACGATGGGGACATGGGTGAGGCCCACATCGAAACCACGGCCCCGCTCTTCCAGGTAGGCCATGACGCCGCCTGCGGCATCCAGGCCAAAGGCGCTGCCCCCGGCGATACAAACCCCCTGGACTTCCTCGACGATATGCAGGCCCGCGAGGGCATCCATCTGGCGGGTGCCCGCGGCGGAACCCCGCACATCGGCGGCGCCCACCGTCCCCGGGGGGCACAGAATGACGGTGCAGCCGGTGACCCCCTGAAAATCATGAGCATGGCCTACTTCGAACCCCTGGACCCGGGTAATCATTGGGCCGGCTCGGCTCCGGAGACCGGCGGGACCATTTGGATGCCGCCCTCCGTGAAGGTGAGAAGATAGAGCGCCGCTTCTTCCTCCCGCTGGTCATTGAACCCCCTGAACCAGGGCAGACTGGGGACGGCCTTGAGGGCCAACAACTGCTGAGGCAAGGAGGTCCGGCTGAGGGCCTGGTGGCTCTCGGCCACCCGGGCCAGGAGGCGGATCACCACATAGCCCTGGGTTGCCAGGTAATCCGGTTCCGTGCCGTACTGCTGCCGGTAGGCGGCGATGAATTTCTTGACCTCCGGGTTGGGGTCGCCGGCAAAAAAGGCCTCGGGGAAGATGATCCCTTGCAAGGCCGTCAACTGGGGTGCGGCGATTTGAGGATTATGCAGCAGATTGGTGCCCAGTATCAGGGAGCCCTTCAGTGGGGTGGCGTTCAAACCCGCGACGATGGCGGCCACAGTGGCGGCGTCATCCGGCAGGAATAGGGCGGTGGCCTGCGGCGTGCCGCCTCCTTGGAGCTTGAGGCTCTCCGCCATGGCGGTCAGGGTGGGTGCGAACTCCTGGGAGCCGGGGCTATAGAAAGCTTGGCTGGCCACCTCACCCCCCTGCGCAGTCACCTCTTCCTGGAAATTCTGGAGAAAGGTGCGGCCATAGGAGGAATCAGGGTAGAGGATGGCAAAGCGCTTGATGCCCTTACCCGCAGCGTAGCCCACCAGGGCCCGCACCTGCTGCCGGGGCGTCAAGAAGGCCTGAAAAATCCAGGCTCCCGTCCGGGTAAGGCCATCTTTCTGCGATAAGGCGATGAGAGGCAGCGACGACGCCTGGGCCGCTTCGGCCGCACTCTGGGCCACCGCCGATGACAGGGGGCCCACCACCGCCAGGACATTGGCATTCTGGGCCAACTCCCGGGTGAGGCTGGCCCCGGTCTCCGGGTTCGAACCAGTGTCTTTGAACACCAGTTTCACCGGGGCTTTTTTGGCCGCCAGTTCCATGCCCCGCTGGACCCGAAAGCCGATGGAACTCAACTGACCGCTCAAGGGCAAAAGGCAGCCCAACTCCACTTTATTGCCGGCCAGGAGCCGTTCGGCCGCTGCGGTCTCGGGACTCGTTGGGAAGCGCTCTTTGAGGGTCTCCAGCCATTTTGCGGCTTCATCCGTTTGGCGCGCCTCCTGGGCCTGTCGCGCCAGGCGCAGGAGCAGGGCCGCGCTCAGGGGATTATCCCGGTACAGGGCCGCCAATTGCTCAAGTTCCGGGACGGTGGCCTGCTCCAGGAGGCGGGTCTTCAGGTCCTCGAACCACTCCGGGTCTCCGGAACTCAGATCCTGGGCCGCCAAACGGAGTCGATTGAAGGCTTGGGGCACGTTCCCCTGCTTCAAGGCGATCTCGGCCAGGAGGGCCTGGGTGGAGAACCACAAGGACCGGGGCATATCCGTGCCGGTGAGGTTGTCCAAAACCTGGGAGGCCTGCTGATTATCGCCCAGTTTGAAATAGGCCCGCCCGATGCCGTACCGCGCCTTCAGGGAAACGTCCGGGTTGGGCTGGCGGGCCAGAATGCCCTGGTAATGCTTTAAAGACCCCTGCCAGTCACCGAGCAGCCCCAGGATCTCGGCTTCCTTAAGGCGGGCCTCCATGGCCCGGGACCCCTGGGGATAGAGCTCCAGGTAGTAGGAATATTGCTGATACGCCTGACGGTAGGCCAACTGGTGGTAACTGTTTTCGGCTTTCTGAAAGAGCCCGGTTTCGGTGGGCTTGACCTCCTTCGGGGCCGGAGCCTGGGAAGGAAACTGCATGCCGGCGCAAGCCGGCAGCAACAGAATGAACAGGAACAGGCACGCAAGTTTTCGGACCATAACGGGGCTCTCTCAGGGGTTTAAGGCTTTTCGGTTTTTCGTTAAAAAAACTTGAAATTACCAAAAATTGTCATCCTGAGCGTCGCGCCGGCTCTCAATTGTTCAGCCTGCGAGGCTGCGCGGTGCTCAGAATGACCAGGTACCACGTGTGGTTATTTAAATAGCGTAGCAGACTTCCGGCGGCCCGCCGTGCCACCACAGGAGCATTATTTATTTGACGCTCCTTACTCTGCGGATATTAACATTTTTCAACAGCTTTACAGACTCCTTCCCCCGCCTCCGGCAAGCGCTGGGGAGGAGTAAATAAAAAAGGGGGCAGGGGTTCCCACAGGCGCGACGCCTGTGCACTTACGAAAAGCCCCTGGCCCCTCTCCAGTTTTCATACGCGTTTCGGGCCTACTTCACTTCTTCGAACTCGGCCTCCACCACTTCTTCTTCGGGCTTCTTGGCCTTCTCTCCCTGGCCCGGCCCTGCCCCGGGACCGGCCTCCGGGCCCGCGCCGGCGCCAGGCCCACCGGTCTTGGCGTACATCTGCTCCGCCAGCTTATGGGAAGCCTTCATAAGCGCCTCGCTCTTTTGCTTGATGTCCTCCATGTCGGTGCCTTCCATGGCGGTCTTTAGTCCGGCGATGTGGCTTTCGATATCGCTCTTGGTGGCCGCTTCCACTTTCTCGCCCAGATCGGCCAGGGTCTTTTCGGTGGTGTAGATCAAGGTGTCGGCCTGGTTGCGGGCTTCGATCAATTCCCGCTTCTTGTGGTCTTCCGCGGCGTGCATTTCCGCGTCCTTGATCAGCTTGTCGATCTCTTCCTTGTTCAGGCCGCTGGGAGCGGTAATGCGGATGGACTGCTCCCGGCCGGTGCCCAGGTCCTTGGCGGAAACGTGGACGATACCGTTGGCATCGATGTCGAAGGCAACCTCAACCTGGGGGATGCCCCGGGGGGCCGGTGGAATGCCGAACAGTTCGAACCGCCCCATCGTCTTGTTGTCCCCCGCCATATCCCGCTCACCCTGAAGCACGTGGATGGTCACCGCGGTCTGGTTGTCCGCCGCAGTGGAGAACACCTGGCTCTTCTTGGTGGGGATGGTGGTGTTGCGGTCGATGATCTTGGTAAAGACGCCGCCCAGAGTTTCGATCCCCAGGGACAGGGGCGTGACATCCAGCAAGAGGACATCTTTGACTTCGCCCTTGAGCACCCCGGCCTGGATAGCGGCGCCCACGGCCACCACTTCGTCAGGGTTCACCCCTTTGTGGGGTTCCTTGGCGAAGAGCTCTTTAACCTTGTCCTGGACCTTGGGCATGCGGGTCATGCCGCCCACCAGGATAACTTCGTCGATATCCTTGGGCGTGGTCTTGGCGTCCTGTAGGGCCTGCTTACAGGGTCCCTCCATCTTGTTAATGAGTTCGGCCACCAGGCCCTCCAGCTTGGCCCGGCTGACCTTGATGAGCAGGTGCTTGGGTCCGGTAGCGTCGGCGGTGATGAAGGGCAGGTTGACCTCGGTCTCCATGGAGGTGGAGAGCTCCATCTTGGCCTTTTCCGCCGCTTCTTTCAAACGTTGCAGGGCCATTTTGTCATTGCGCAGATTGATGCCCTGTTCCCGCATGAACTCATCGGCCAAAAAGTCGATGACCCGCTGGTCGAAATCGTCGCCCCCCAGATGGGTGTCGCCGTTGGTGGATTTGACCTCGAAGACGCCTTCGCCGATCTCCAGGACGGAGATGTCGAAGGTGCCGCCGCCCAGGTCGAAGACCGCGATGCGCTCGTCCTTCTTCTTATCCAACCCGTAGGCCATGGAAGCCGCGGTGGGCTCGTTGATGATACGCAGCACGTTAAGGCCGGCGATGGCCCCGGCATCTTTGGTGGCCTGGCGCTGGGCGTCGTTGAAGTAGGCCGGCACGGTGATCACCGCCTCGGTAACTTTTTCGCCCAAATACTCTTCCGCGGTCTGCTTCATCTTGTTGAGGATCATGGACGAAATCTCGGAGGGGGAATAAACCTTGCCCCGGATATCGATGTGTGCGTCGCCGTTTTCGGCCTGCACGATCTTGTACGGGAGGACTTTGAGGTCCCGCTGCACTTCCGGGTCGCTAAATTTCCGGCCCATGAGACGTTTGACGGAAAACACGGTATTTAAAGGGTTGGTGATGGCCTGACGCTTGGCGATCTGTCCCACCAACCGTTCGCCGCTCTCGGTAAAAGCTACCACGGAAGGCGTGGTGCGCGTGCCTTCCACGTTGGGGATGACCTTGGGCTCGCCACCTTCCATGATAGCCACACAGGAGTTGGTGGTGCCTAAATCGATGCCTATAACCTTGGACATATATCTGTTCCTCCTAAACCGTTCAATCGGTTTGACATGAAGTATTTTCGTTTTGGGGATTGCGGGCCACCACGACCATGGCCGGCCTAAGCAGGCGCTGGTTCATCAGGTAGCCCTTTTGTAACTCTTTGGTGACGGTGCAATCGGGAACCTCCGCGGTCTCCTCCTGCATGACGGCGTTATGAAAAGACGGGTCGAACTGCTGGCCCACGCTCTCTAGCGGCGAGACGCCGAAGCGAGCCAGGGCCTTTTGAAAACCCTGGTACACCAGGTCGATGCCTTCCAGTAACGCCTCCGGAGCCTCCGATTGCCGGCCGTGGTCCAACGCCCTTTCCAGGTTGTCCACCACGGGCAGGAGTTCTTTGATGAGGTTTTCGTTGGCGAACAGGAGCAGATCGGCGCGGTCCTTTTCCTGGCGCTTTTTTATATTTTCCATATCGGCAGCCAGCCGGACCAGGCGGGCATAGTTTTCTTCGGCTTCCTTGGTCTTTTGCAAAAGCTGCTTTTGTAACTCCGCCGGGTCGCTTAAGAGCGCCAGGTCCACCTGCGGGTCCGTCTGTTCCTCAGGAGCCGCAGGGTCAGGGGAACCCTTGGGGGGTTTGGTTAAGGTCATAAAACTCTTTCTCCTTGTCATACTGCCAACCACTTTTTTACCCCCCTTTTTTAAAGGGGGAGCAGGGGGGATTTTAAATAACGTCTTTAAATCCCCCTAAATCCCCCTTCTTCAAAGGGGGACTTAATGCCGCCTGCATCTCACGACTGCCGCTTGGTGAGCAGGTCCGTAACCATGGCGGCGGTGTACCTCACGATGGGGACCAGCCGGGCATAATCCATGCGCATGGGGCCGATGACCCCCAGGCTGCCCAACTGCGTGTCCTGGGCGCCGTAAGACGAGGCCACCAGAGACAACTGCATCTCGGGAAAATGCTCCTCCGGGCTGATGATAATCTGCACGCCCTGGGCCGCCATAGTTTGATCCAGCAACAGGACGAGATGGTGCTTTTCTTCAAAGGCCTTGAAAATGCTGCGGATCTTGTCCACATCCGCGGTGAATTCCGGGTAATCCAGGATATGACTGGTGCCCTCGATGTAGAGCTCTTCTTCCTCGTCGTTTTGCAAGGCTTGCCGGCTCAGGGTCAAGGCCTGGGAAATCATTTTATCGAACAGGCTCTTTTCTTCTTCCATCTTGCCCAGAATCGCCTGGCGCGACTCGCCCAGGGTCAGATTCTGGCAGAGCTCATTGAGATAGCGGCTAAACCGGTCCAAGACTTCCTGGGAAAACCGGTGCTCGCTGCGCACGAACCGGGTCTGCACCTGATTATCCTGCGATACCAGGATAGTCAGGACGCCATCTTCACTTAAGCTGATGAACTGCATGTGCTTGAGGCGCATGCCCTGGGGCCGCGGCGCCAGGAGCAGCGCGGGATGGCCGGTCATGAATGAAAGCACCCGGGAGGCCTGGCGGAACAGCTCCTGGGGCTCGTGACCCGGTGACGCAAAGGCCTCCTGGATCTGCTGCCGCATTGAGCGGCCCAGTTCCTGGACGGGCAGGATATGATCCACATAATACCGGAACCCTTTGGGGGTGGGGAGGCGCCCGGCCGAGGTGTGAGGTTGGTGCAGGTAACCCGCCTCTTCCAGGTCCAGCATGAGGTTGCGGATGGTGGCGGAAGAGAGGTTGAGCCCCGAGGTCTTGGCCACGGTCCGGGACCCCACCGGTTCGCCGGTCACAATGTACTGAGCCACCACGCTTTTCAGGACCCAGGTAGCTCGTTCCCCCAGGTGTTCCATATTGCTCCTTGCACTCTTCTCAAACTTAAAAGTTAATCAGAACAGCGGGATATGTCAAGGGATATAAGGGATTTTTGCACCACGGCGACCCAGGCCGCGGGTCCTGCGTGGGACACCCCTAACAACTGTTGCCAAAAGTTCCTCTTGTTTATGACCGCGGCAAAAAGCGCAGAACACCCGTCCTCAAGTGTCCAAGTTTAGCATGAATTTTCCAGTCCGTGCCTGCGCGGGCTTAAAGCCTGCGGCTACCGGTGTCGGCCAAGGAGCCCCTTGAGCTGCGAACTACCCCTGGCAGCGGTGGCGGATGCTTTCGCCCTCCACCATATAGACCACCTGTTCGGCGATGTTAGTGGCGTGGTCCCCCACCCGCTCCAGATTCCGCACGATATTAATCTGGCTCTGACTGGGAACGATGGCCCTCGGGGCCCCGGCCATCTCCAGGAGCAGATCCTGGATAATGGCCTGGTCCAGGGCGTCGACGTCAGTATCCGCCAGACAGACCTGCCGGGCCAGGTGAGCATTGCTCCGGAAGAAGGCGTCCAGGCTTTGGCGCACCATCTCCTGGACGCTTTGCGCCATGAACTCCAGTTGGGGATGAAGTGCCCGGGGCGGCAATTGCCCTAGGGTGAGCACCTCTTCGGCGATGTTGGTGGCCGAGTCGCCGATACGCTCCAATTCGGTGATGATATGGTCCACAGCCATGAGTTGGCGCAGATCCCCGGCCACCGGTTGAAACAAGGCGATGAGGCGCACGCATTCCCGGTCGATGTCTTCTTCCAGGTCATTGATGGCGGTGTCCGCGGTGATCACCTGGCGAGCCAGGTCCGGGTCACACCACAGCACGGCCCGGACGCTCTTCTCCATGGCGGTGGCGGAAAGGCTCGCCAGCTCCGTGAGCTTGTCCTGCAAGGCCGCCTGTTCCTGAGAAAATTTGGCCTTGCTCCGGGGTCTTTCGTCTGATGCCGATACCATGCTCACACCTCCCGAACTCTTAAAACCTCAATGTTATATTTTATCACACCTGGGGCGCTGTCGGCAGTTACTCTCCATCAGGGATCAAAAGCAGCGTTGGCTATCTTTAAATAAAAATAGCGGCTAAGTATTAGTAACTAATTCCAATAAAATGAGAATATCTTTTACATTCTAAACTTTTGTGCTATCTTGGGCATGGTTAAATTTGGGGGCTAGTACGTTCTTTTTTTTGCCCAGAAAGGGGTGTGGGGTGATGGGTTTCCGGAAAGTTTTGATCCTCGCATGGTCAGTTTTGCTGTTTTTAAGCTTGGCGCTGCCGGGTCTGGCGATCACGCCGTATGACGATGTGCTGGTGCAACAGGCCGCGCAAAACCTGCAACAGGAGAATTATGACGAGGCCCTGGCCCAATTGACCGAGGCCTGGCAAAAAGGCGTCCATACCCCGGAAAAAGCCTTTCTCTTGGGCCAGACCTACCGGCTTATGCTCAATTACCCCAAGGCCAAGGAGTATTTGGAAGAAGCCTTGCGCTTGAAACCGGGCTTTCATCCGGCGGAATTGATGCTGGCCGACACCCTCATGGCCCTGGATCAACCCAAGGATGCCGTGCCCGTTCTGCAAAAGCTGGAGGCCTCCGGCTTCGAGCCGGGCCAAACGGCCTTCCTGTTGGGGGTAGCGACTACCAAGGAAGGCAAGTACAGCGAAGCCCTGGACTATTTTAACAAGGCTAAAGCCGATCCCCGGATGGCTCAGGAAGCCACCTTCCAGGCCAGCCTGGCCCTGGCCGCCCTCAATCGCGTCAAAGAAGCCCAAAAAACCATGGCCGAGAGCATTGCGCTGAACCCCCAGAGCCAGACCGCGGATTTCGCCCAACGCTATATGGGGGTCCTGACCGAGCGGGCAGAGTCCCTGCGCCCCTTCCACATCACCGCCTCCATGGGCTATGACTACGACTCCAATATCTCCGTGTCGCCGGCCTCACCGGGCCAGGTAACCAAAATATCCGGGAAGGGCGGGTCGGTGTTCACCCAGACGGCCCTGATGGAATACACCCTTCTCCCGGCCGGCCCCTTCAGCGTATTGGGGCAATACTCCTATTTCCAGAATTTCCATCCCACGGTGCCGGGCTTCGACATCATGAGTCACTTTGTGGGGCTTACCCCCACCTATGGCTTCAAAAACGGCCGGTTTTGGTTTCCCGCCAGTTTCACCTACATGGATTTGCAGTCCGATAAATATTACACCGGGTTCCTCTTCACCCCCACCTATCTCCATCTCTTCACCGAAAATATCGGCGTGGAAGCGGGGGCCAAGTATAATCGCCAATACTATCCATCCCCTGTATTCTTCAAGCAGGATATTCGGAGCGGCAAAGCCTTGGGCGGCAGCCTAGGTATGTATTATTTTTTCAAAAAACAGAAGGGCTATGCCCAGGTGCGGGCCAGTGTGGAGCAGAATGACACGGTCGGTAACAACTGGGACAGCTTCACCTACCGCCTGCTCATGGCGTTCCTCTATCCCATCACCGATAAATGGAAATATAATATTTTCCTGGACCTCATGCACCAGCCCTTTTCCAACGATTTCTACAATGGGGCCACGATCGGCAATATCCAAGGAGCGCCCTTGTTACCCCAACCCAATCGGCTGGACCAGATCTTGATCCTGGGCATGATGTCCACCTATGAATTCCTCAAAGGCCTGGAGTTCGGCGTCCATTGGTACTATATTCGGGATAATTCCAATATCGCGTTGTACAATTATAGCCGCCACATCGTCGGCTGCCAGTTCGCTTACCGTTACTAGAAGCCGCTTTACCATTTTTTTGCCTACCAGCCTGAACGGCGCGCGCCCCTTCTGCCCTTGGCGCAACGAAAGCCCCTGTTCTGATCCTCCGCTTTCTTCTGCCAAGCCTCTCATCTGGAGCGCACGCCAATGTATTTCAGCCACCATAACTTTTTTAAATTGATTATTACTTTCATTATCGTATTGTTTATGTTATAGTTAATCTACTGGAGACTTATGTAGCCAAGGATGGCATGCAGAGAAGCCGTGGACCTATGACCAGGGAGTCGGGCCATGAAGACGTGTGTATGCCTTTGCGGTATATTAGCGGCAGTATTTTTGCTCGCTTGTTTCCAGGCCCAGGCCGCGGTGGTGGGCCGTTTTACCCAGGTGGATGGTCGGGTGGATCTCCTCAAAGGGGGCAATCTTCCAGCCACTCTGATCAAGGTCGACGACACCGTAGAGCCCCAAGATGTAATCCGCACCAAATCCCTGTCTAAAGCCCAAATCACTTTCATCGACAACAGCGTCATCACCATTTCCCCGGAAAGCCGTGTTGCCATCGAAACTTATGTGGTGGACCTGGCGCAAGGAAAACGCCAGGCGGTGCTGGAGGTCTTTCAAGGCCTGGCCCTGGCCCTGGTCAATAAAATCTACAAAGCCGAGGAACCGGATTTCGTCGTTAAAACCCATACCGCCATTATGGGAGTGCGAGGCACCGAAATCGGCATTCGCGTCCACCCCAATAGTTCAACCATCATGAATTTTAAAGGCCTCACCCAGGTTGGCAATATCTTTCCGGAGGTGAGCCAATTGTTTTTGAAGGCCTTCAAAGTCGCTTACTCCTTCGGCCCCTTGAACGATAAGTCCGGCCGTTGGGTGTTTTTAAAAGATATGCAAGGCACTACAGTGGACCGCAACCTGCCCCCCACCTTGCCTTATGGAATCACGAGCCAAGACCGCGATCTATTTATGCGGCAACTCACCACTGCTGCCCCCCAGGTGAACAAAAACTCCCAGGACACCGCCCGCAACGCCGCTCTGAACCCTGCGGCCGCAACCATGCCGGTCAGCTTGCCTGGTGCACAAGCCATATTAACTATTCTGAATACTGTCACCGTGCCGCCAACAGTGACACAGCCGACGGTGACGCCCACTGCGGTAACCCCAAGCCAGCCTACCGCCCCACCCCCGAGTCTGCCGAAAAACAGTGGCCCGCTCGGTGGGGACAGCAACAGACTCCTCCAGAACGTTAAATCGCCTACTCCTTAAACCAACAGGTTGGGCCCGTGGTCTCGCCTCCTCTCCCCGGGGGAGGCAGCCGCGCCGAGAGCCTGATCTTCAAACCAATGTGCATTCAAATGGTGGCACAGGCGAGATGCCTGTGCAGGGACAGGCCACAGCCTGCGACTACCCGAAATAACTTTTTGAACGCAACGTTGTATCTATCCCTGCCCCGCCCGATTCCCGCTGCTCTATCCTGATCCTCGCACGAGGCCCTCGTCGGTTACCGTGCCCCTGGCCAGCACAGCTTCAGTGGACCCTTGCCCGGCCATGGTTTTTTCAAGAAAACTAAAGAATTTTTTTCCAGATGCCGATATTATAGGATAATAGGAATGTGACCTTATAGTTTGGGTCATAGCCTGTAACCATCGCCCCTTAACGGGGTCGTCCAGAGGCAAAGCTAATGAAAAGACACTTCATGTTCAAGTCTATGCTGATGGTTTGCGCAGCAATGCTGACTTATGCGACTGTAGCCGGTGCCGCGACCGTAGGCCGTTTTACCCTGGTTGAAGGCCGGGTGGACCTCCTGAAGGACGGCAACCTGCCCGCCACAGTCGTCAAGGTTGACGATGCGGTGGGGTCCGGAGACGTCATCCGCACCAAGTCCCTCTCCCGGGCCCAAATTACCTTTATCGACAATTCCACTCTGACCATTTCTCCGGAAAGCCGCATCGCCATCGAAGAATTCACCTTTGACGCGGCCCAGAACAAGCGCAGTGCCGTGCTGAAAATTTTTCAGGGTCTAGCCCTGGCCGTCGTCAACAAAATCATCAAGGCCGATGAACCGGATTTCGTGGTCAAGACCCATACCGCCATTGTGGGGGTAAGGGGCACCGAGTTCGGCGTTCGCCTCAGTCCCAACAGTTCGACAATCTTGAATTTTATGGGCGCAACCCAAGTGGGCAACATCTTCCCTGAAGTGAGCCGGTTGTTTCTCAAGGCCTTCAAAGTGGCCTTCTCCTTCGGCTGGAACAATGGCACCAATCGGTGGGTCCTCCTGAAAGCCATGCAAGGAACCACGGTGGGGCTCAATGTGCCCCCGACCAAGCCCTTCGCCATCAGTCGGGAAGATCAGATGCAGTTCATGCGCCAACTCGCCACCAATGCCGGTGGCCGGGGTAATGCCCCCCAGGGCCTGCCCCAAACCATCGCGGGTTCGTCCATCCCCACGACCGGGCCGCCCTCCATCACCACCCCGGGCACCCCCAGCACGTTGAATCTGCTGACCACCGTGACCGTGCCGCCCACACTGGCGCCCCAGGCCAAGACACCTCCTCCAACGCCCCCTGCCGTCTCCGCACCTACGCATAGTACCAGCACCGGCAGCACTGGTAGCACCGGTAGTATCAGCACCGGTTACTAACCACTCCGCCATAGGCCACTATCCGGACCGCACGCCCGTGGTCCACAAGACCACGGGCGGTTTAACCGCCGGGCCTCAATCATATTCCCCAGGGACAGCGCCGTGTCGGGTGCTGTCCCTGGGGTTGCATGGGTTCGTGCCAGGTTGGCGAGCTTGCCGCCCTGATTTTATGCCAAGCCGTCCCGGTCGGTTACCGCCAATAACTGGTCTTAGCCGTTTAAAAATATTTACTTATGGTGCGGATCTTCTTATGATAGCCCCAGCACTCAGGGAACCGGGCCGCAGGGTGGAAGCTTGAAGCACGTTCAATGTGCTGGCCGGCAACCATACCGGGCTGATTCCCGGACCGGAACCCAAAACCGCCAAGAGGCTGGTTTCCGCTTATGATGCGCCGCCTGGCCGCTTTTGTGAAATCGCCCATCGCCCGCTGGATCACCGGCGTCACCCTGCTGATGGCTTGCCTGCTCGTTTGGCGTCCCACCTTCACCGAGTTTATCGAACTCAAGCTCTACGACCTCAAGTTCCGGTTTCGGGGAGCCCGTGCGCCCGGCAAAGATGTAGTCATCGTGGCTATCGACGACGACAGTGTGAAGACGGTGGGGCGCTGGCCCTGGTCCCGGGAGAACATGGCCCGGCTGCTTACCGGTCTGAAAACGGCCGGTCCCCGGGTCATAGCCTTGGACATCGTCTTTGCCGAAAAAGAAGAGACGGTGGCCTACCAGGCCATCAGGAATCTCTGCGATGAGATCGCCCGGCGGGGCGCCTCGCCGGAAGTGCTGGCTCTGCTGGAGGCCGAGAAAAACAAAGCCGACGTGGACCGGCTGCTGGCCAAAGTCCTGTCCCAAGGTCCTCCCACCATTCTGGGGTTCTTTTTCGAGAGTGTCGGCGGCAAGGCTGGGGGAGTACAGCCGGAACAGCTCATGGGCGGCACTTTCCTCAAGGCTTCCACCTATAACGTGGTGCGCCTCCTGGATACCCAGCCTTCCCAGGTTCCCCTGGTAAGCGCCACCGGAATTGAGCGCAATCTGCCGGAAATCACCGAGGCCGCGGCGGGCGACGGCTATTTCAACATGATTCCTGATCCCGACGGCACGGTGCGCTGGTTTCCCATGAGCATCCTGTATGGCGGAGAGTTCTTCGCCCCTCTGACCCTGGTGACCCTGTCCCATTACCAAGACAAAGCCCCCATGGCCATTACCCTGTCCCATTGGGGAGTGGAGGGGATTCGCCTGGGACGCCGCCAGGTGCCGGTGGACCGCTATGGCCGGCTGCTCATCAATTTTTTGGGCCCCGCCGGCCTCATCCCCACCTATTCCGCCGCCGCCGTCATGAACGGCAGCTTGCCGGCCGGGGTCTTAAAGGACAAGATCGTCCTGGTGGGGGCCACGGCCGTGGGTATCTACGATCTCCGGGTCACCCCTTTCTCCGGGACTTTTCCCGGGGTGGAGATCCAGGCCACCGCCATGGACAATCTGCTGCATGGCAATTTCATCAGCACCCCTCCCTTGGCGCTGGGTATCATGCTGCTGATTCTGGTGGTACTGGCCATCCTGCTGGGTCTGGTGCTGCCCCGGCTCTCCGCTGTCCTGTCCTTCATCTTCACCCTCATCGTCCTGGCAAGCTACGTGGGCCTCAACTACTACCTATTCAGCCGCCAGGGTATCCAGTTGGATCTCTTCTATCCCCAGGCCCTCATTGTCCTGGTCTTTCTGGGAGTGACCTCGCAACGGTTCCTGGCGGAGGAGGAGGAGCGGAAACGTATCCGCAAGGCCTTTGAATCTTATGTGGCTCCCACCGTCGTCCAGGAGATGCTCAAGCACCCCGAGCAACTGCGCCTGGGAGGGGAGCGCCGGGAGATCACTATCCTGTTCACCGACATCCGGGGCTTTACCACCATGTCGGAAAAACTCGACCCCCAAGCCCTGGTGACTCTGCTCCACGACTTCCTCAATCCCATGAGCAACATCATCATCAACCAGGGAGGCACCATCGACAAGTACATGGGGGACGCCATCATGGCCCTCTTCGGTGCCCCCCTCGCTCAACCGGATCACCCCCACCTTGCTTGCCGGGCCGCCCTGGAAATGGTGTCCAGCCTGGCGGCCTTGAACCAGGATTGGGCCGCTCAGGGCCGTCCACCTTTGCGGGTCGGGGTGGGGGTCAACACCGGCCCGGTAGCCGTAGGCAACATGGGGTCCGACCGTCTCTTCGACTATACCGCCATCGGCGACAATGTGAATTTGGCCTCCCGCCTGGAGGGGCTCAACAAATACTACGGCACCTCTATCCTGATCAGCCAAGCCACTGCTGCAAGCTTAGGAAACGACTTCATTCTCAAAGACGTGGATCGGGTGCGGGTTAAGGGGAAAGCCCAGGCGGCCCGCATCTATGCGCTGTTAGGAGAAGGTGAACCCGGTCCGGAACTGGCCCGGTATCTGGACCTCTACCACCGGGCCCTGGCCTTCTTCCGGGAAGGCCGCTTCGCCGAGAGTCTGACTGCTTTTGGGCAGGTCCTGGAGGTGCGCCCCGGGGATGCCGCCTGCCAACGCTACGCCGCCCTGGCCCAAAAGTACCTGGAAAACCCGCCGGGTCCCGACTGGGAAGCCGTGACGGTCATGGATGGCAAATAGGTCAGGAAGTCACAATGGCGTTCAGAACACCCCCCAGGATGGTGGAATAAAAGAAAAACGAAATCACGCTGTGGATGAGAACCATCCGCCGTTGGACTTCGTTGGTTACGTTGACATCACTCATGGCATAGGTCAAACCCACGGTAAACGAGACATAGAGGAAGTCCAGATAGGTAGGCTCCGGCGACCCGGGAAAGGTAAAGCCCTGGCGCATGCCCCCGGCAAAGAGGCGGCCGTGGCGATCCGTATCTTCATAATACAGCCGGGCGTAATGCTGTCCCACGGCCGTGTGCAGGAGAAACCAGGACATGACCACGGCCCAGACGCTCAAGGCCACCAGGCGGCGGGCGTGGGTCGGATGCTCATTGCCCACCGAGGTGAGGATGACGCCCACGCTGATATTGCCCAGAAGGGCCACCAGGATCAGCACGATCAGCAGAAAGACCCGGTTAGGCTCATCCCGGGAGACCCTTTGTTTGGTCATGGGGCCGTCGGCCTGAAAAATTACTATTCCCAGCAAGCCCAGGTAGATGTTCAAGGCCAGTATCCAGCCCAGGAGAAAGGCGACCTTCCCACTAAACCCGAACCGTTCCCAGCAGATGAGCGCCGCCACCGCTCCCAGGAAGAGCGCCAGCACCGCCCGGTACTGGTCATGCAACTCCCAGGCGAAATGACCAACCCGCTTTTTGAACGTCATGGTGAGCCCCTCCTCCCATCTTCGCCCTAAGGCTGCGAAACTTTTTGGTTCTCCTGGTAAGCGCTGATCATCAAACCCCCGGTGGCATAAAAGGAGTCCCGGCCCACCAGGTCGATGATCCCCGAGCGTTCCAGTTGGTCATAAACCTCATCTGCAACCTCGGAAAATACTAGCCTGATCCCATGCGCTTTGAGGATGGTATAAAGGTGGCGCAGAGTTTCAGCTGCGGAAAAGTCAATATCGTCCACCGCGGCGGCGTCAATGCAGAACCAGGCCAGAGGCGGGCTCGCCGCCTTGACCAACTTGGTGACCTGCTCGGACAGCAGCGCAGCATTGGCATAGTACATGCCGTGGGAAAAGCGATAGACCAGCAGCCCCGGCAGCATTTGGGCCTGAGATTGGACCGGTTGGGTCTTCCAGCCCCCCGACCGGGCCGCCACGATCAACGCATTTTTCGGGCGGTAGCCGTGCCGGGTGTGGCTCACCAGCGACAGGAACATGGCCAGGAGGATGCCCTGCTTTACACCCACCAGGACCACGGTGGCCGCGGTGATGAGGGCCACCCAAAATTCCCAGGGGCGCTCCCGGTAGATACGGCGCATCCCCTTAATGTCGATGAGGTCCACGCAGATGAGGAAAACCACCGCGGATAAAACCGCGGCCGGCATGTAGGCCAGCGGACCGGTCAGGAACAACAGCACCAACAGGACGATGCTGCTGCTGGTGATCTGGGCCAATTGGGTGCGGCCGCCGGCGCTGTGCACCATCTCCGAGGCCGTGGGGCTGCCGTTGACCACGAAGGCCCCGGATAGCCCGGCCCCGATGTTGGCCACGCCCAAACCCACCAGGTCTAGGTTCTCGTCCAGGCGCTCGTTATAGCGGCTGGCATAGGCCCGGGAGGTGGCGGCGCTTTGGGCCAGGATAACCACGAAAATAGAAAAGGCTGTAGGCAAAAGGGTTAGCAGCAGACCTGTGTCCAAGGGCACCCGAGGCAGGCCGAATTCCGGCAAACCGCTGGGCACGGCCCCCAGAGTGGCGACGCCATGGGATTTCAGGTCAACGGCCCAGCTCACCACGATGGCGCCGACCACGGCAATGAGCGCTCCGGGGATTTTTTTGGAAATCCTGCGGGAACCCAGAATGATGGCCAGGACGACTACGGCGATGGCCAGGGTGTAAAAGTTCGTCTGGTGGAGATGCTGGAGATCGTAGATGAGGTGCCCAATGGGGCTATGCCTGCCACTGGCCAGCCCCAGCATGCCCCCGATCTCCATGAGGGAAACCTGGACCCCCACCCCGGTGAGAAACCCCACCAGCACGGTGCGGGACAAAAAGTCCGCCAAAAAGCCCAGGCGGATTAAGCGGGCCACAATAAGGAACCCGGCCGCCATCAGGGCCAGCAAGCTACAGAGGGCCATATATTGGGGGGAACCCGTGGCGGCTAAACCCATGAGACCGCCGGCGATAATCGCGGCGGTGGCGGAGTCGGCTCCCACCACCAGGTGCCGGGATGATCCGAAAATCGCAAAGAGCGACATGGGGATGAGGATGGCATAGAGGCCGGTGATCACCGGGGTGCCGGCGATCTCGGTATAGCCCATGGCCTGGGGGATGTTCAAGGCTGCCAGGGTGATGCCCGCCACAATATCTGCGGGCGCCTGTGAGCCCTTAATCGGCAAAATCCCCTGGAGGATCGGGACCCGGTTGCTTTTGGCCTGAGTGGCGGGGCTCGCCATGGCTGCTCCTTGTCTAAGCCCGGAGATTGGCCCGGTGAGGCGGCAGGTCTCTGCTGCTGCCGATAACCAGGCGGATCGGGCCAGAAGCCCTAAAGTCCTTCAACCAAGCGTTCCGCGGCGTTGGTCTCTTCGGTTAACCTCATTTTATTTTCTGCGACTTCTTCCATCAGCCTTTTGAGTTCCTCACGATCAGCCTCGGGCTTGATGAAGCCTTTGCGTTCCTGACGCTCTTCAAAGGCATCGGCCATCTCATCAGCCAGGTCGAGATACAGGTTGGTTACCGGCTTGACGAGGGGCTTGAGGATAACCCCAACGATGGGAAAGACTATCGGGGCCAACACGGCGACTCCGGCAACGGTCAGCAACGTAATAAGAGGACGGGTGAATAACAAATTAAACATGGCTCATCTCCTCCTGCCAGGAAAGTGACTGCGCCCCAAGGCCTTTCCGTCCATAACAGAAATTACATATACCATTTCCGGCGAGTTATGAACAATTACCTAAGCCGCGGATTATAAATTCAAGAACAGAGCCAGCGTGGGAGTATAACTGTAGGACGAGTTTTGGGGCCAATGGCTTGGGTGATGGCGGAATCCGTGACAATGGGGCGGGTAGTGCTGGGCAGGGAGGGGTGGGTGAGTTTCGTGGAGGCCCTCTGCGTTCTCTGCGCCTCTGCAGTGAAAAAAAAATAACCGCAGAGACGCTGAGGGCGCAGAGATAAATGTGTCAAATTATTTATGACGCTATGCACATCATGCCGCCTCTCTGAAGTGCGCCCCCGGGGTCGTGATTCAAAAATCCGTCTCGGCGGCCGCGCCCCCCTCCTGGCTTTCCATGGCTTCTTCCACCATTTCATCCACCTCGCCAGGGAAGTCTTCGCCCATTTCCTGCCCCATCTTCTTGAGCACTTTGGCGACACTCTTGGGATCATTTTCATCCATCCCGGACCAGGCCGCGGGGTCGGCCAGGCGTTCCATGCGCGTCTCTTCGGAGAGGCGCACATGCACTCGGGACAGCACCCGCTCCAGAGAGGAGCCGCCACACTGCTTGCACACCGGGGTGAACGGTTCGTTTAGATTTAAGATGAGAAACCCTGAAATGCGTCGACAATCCTGGCAGCGAAACTCGTAAATCGGCATAGAACTTCTCCTGACATCGCCTGCAGCCACAACTCAAACTCTTCTGCCTGCCACCTTAGCCTTCGGAGGCTAATTCCGCACCCTGACCTTCATTTTTTCCAGGCGGGTCAACTGCAACCGGGCTTCGGTGTAACGGGGGTCACCGGGGGACAAGTCCTTGACCGCCCTTTGAAAGTGAAACATGGCGGTAGGCAGGGCTTTGACATAGAGACTATAAAACGCCAGATAATAATGGGCCAGCCCCAATTTCCCCTTCTGGCCGTAAAGGGTTCCCAGGTTGTAGTAAACATCGCTGAAGGTAGGATTGAGCTTGTGGACCTTTTCAAACAGGGGCAAGGCCTGATCGGTCTTCTTCTGCTCCTGATAGATCCGCGCCAAATAATAAAGCGAGACGTCATCCTGGGGATAGCGCAGGGAAAGCTCATTAAAGCTCTTTTGGGCCTCGGCAAACTTATTATGGTCGAAATAAAAAACGGCCAAGTCCCGTATAATCAGGGGATTATCCGGAGCGAGCTGCAAAGCCTGTTGAAACGCTGCCAGGGCTTCGTTATCACGGTCCAATTTGGCCAACGCCAGAGCGCGACCGTAGGGGTAGACGGGATTATTGGGCTCGTGCAGCGCATCCAGACTCATCCGCCGCAGGAGTTGGTTCGCGTTGCCGCTCAGGGACTCCAGTTTGGCGGTGAAGAATTGAAAAGCAGGATTGTCTTTTACAGGCTGTAATTCTTTTTGGTGCACCACCAACTGGTGGGAGAGTTCCACAACCCGATTGTCCACATCCGGGTGAGTGCTGAGATAGATGGGCAGCTTCCCCCCTTCCAGCCAGCGTTGCTTATTCATCTTATTGAATATGCTTACCATATCCCGGGGGTTATACCCCGCCTTGAGCATCCACTTGAACCCCATGGCGTCGGCCTCGGATTCGTTATCCCGGCTGTACTTCAACATGGCGCTTTCCCCGGCGGCCATAGAACCCACCATGAGGGGCACGCCTACCCCTCCCAAGAAAACGGACGCCAGGGCCCCGATCATGCTGGCAATGCTGACCGCTCGGGATTTTTCCATCATCTTGGACATGTGCCGGCAAGAGACATGGGAAATTTCGTGGGCCATTACCCCGGCCAGTTCCCCCTCCCGCTCGGCCATGCGAATCAAGCCCGTGTGGATGAAAATATAGCCGCCCGGCACCGCAAAGGCATTCATGCTAGGGTCGTCCACAATAAAAAACTTGTACTGAAACGGCTGGGGCCCTATTTGGGCCACCAGTCTCTGACCTAATTTATTTAAGTATGAAGTCAGGAAAGGGTCTTTGACGAGTGGGATTTCTTGCTGAACTTCAAGGAGAAATTGCTCGCCGAGCTGCTTTTCCTTTTCGACGCTCAAGCCGCCGGACATCATATCCCAAAAGGCCCAACTGGAACGAACGGGCGCCAGGAGCAAGCTCGTAGCCAGGATAATGATGGCTACCAGCCTCCAGCGAGAACTTTTATTCATGATGGACGGGCTCGGAATCGGAAAGAGCGGTGGCTAAAGGGTCCTGGGAAGAGAAGGCAGATTCGTTGTCCTGATCTATCTGGATCTTGGGGGCGTCCGACCAGAGATCTTCCAAATTATAAAAATCCCGCAACGGCTCAAGGAAGATATGGATCACCATGATATTGTAATCCAGTAACACCCATTGGCCTTCTTCACGGCCTTCAACCCCCAGAGGCTGAAGTCCGGCCCGGCTCAGGGCCTCTTCCAGATGTTCGGCCAGGGCCAGCACATGCCGTTTTGACCCGCCCGAGCAAATGACGAAATAGTCCGCAAACGAACAAAACTCGCTCACCTTCAGGAGCACCGTGTCAATGCCCTTATGGGCGACGATGGTCCTGACGGCCAATTCTACCGGTGCTGCCGGGGTGAAAGGGGCTGAAGTTGCCGCCGCGTTTTCCTCCTAAGTATAAAACTTATGGTTTATTATATATCTTCGCACCGCCTCCGGCAAGAGGTAGCGAATGGAATGCCCCTGTCGAACCAGGTTCCTGATTGTGGTGCCTGAAATATCCAGGAGCGTGGTTTCCTGGAAAATCACTTTGTGGCCGTCAGGGTGCTTAAAACCGTGCTCACCCTGAAGGGGCTTAAATTGCGGATGGACTTCCCGGAGGAGGACCTCCCCCAACAGGTGGCGGTCATAGCCGGGGCGATCCAGGACCACAAAATGGCTTAAGGTGAAAAGGTCCCGATAGTCCTTCCAACTGGCGATTTCCAGAACGGCATCCAAACCCAGAATAAAATAGAGCTCCCACGTTGGACCTACTTCCCGGCGGACCTGCCGCAGGGTTTCGATGGAGTAGGATCTCCCCGGCCGCCGCCCTTCCAGGTCGGATACCGACATCACCGGGTGGTCGCCCACGGCCAGCCGGGTCATCTCGAGGCGGGTTTCGAACGGAGTGATGCCTTGCGCGGCCTTGTGGGGCGGCTCGCCCGCAGGAATAAACCAGAGGCGGGTCAATCCCAGGGCCTCACAGACTTCTTCGGCGGACCGCAGGTGCCCGTAGTGGATGGGGTTAAACGTGCCGCCGAAGAGCCCCAGACGCGGCGTCGCCTCAGGTTCTGATCTGTCCGTCGCCATAGACGATAAACTTGGTGGTGGTCAGCTCTTCCAGACCCATGGGCCCGAAGGCGTGGAGCTTGGAGGTGTTGATGCCGATTTCCGCGCCCAAGCCCAACTCGCCGCCATCATTGAAGCGGGTAGAGGCGTTGACCAGAACCACCGACGAGTCCACCTCCTTTAAAAACCTTTGGGACCGGGCATAATCCCGGGTGATGATGGCCTCGGTGTGGTTGGAACCATACCGGGCGATGTGCGCCAGGGCCGCGTCCAGGTCCGACACCACCTTCACGGCCAAAATCAGGTCCAGAAATTCCGCGCCCCAGTCGGCCTCCTGGGCCGGGGTTATCGAGGCAATGATTTCACGGGTAACGGGGCAGCCCCGTATTTCTACGCCAGCCTGGCTTAAGCGAGCGAACATTCGGGGCAAAAACTCAGGCGCCGCAGCTGTGTGGACCAGCAGGGTTTCCATGGCATTGCACACCCCGGGACGCTGCACCTTGGCGTTGAAGCAAATCGCTTCGGCCATTTCCAGGTCGGCGGAGTCATCCACAAAGATGTGGCAGACCCCCTTGTAATGCTTGAGCACCGGGATGCGGGAGTGTTCCGCCACGAAGCGGATCAGTCCTTCGCCCCCCCGGGGGATAATCAGGTCCACCAGCTCGTCCTGCTTCAACAGCTCCAAAGTGGCCTCCCGGGCCACGCTGGGGATGACCTGCACCGCGGCGACAGGGGCCCCGGCCTCGGCCAGCGCATCCTGCATCACTTGGGCCAGGGCCAGATTGGCATGCAGGGCCTCTTTGCCGCCTTTGAGGATAACCGCGTTCCCACTCTTAAGGCAGAGAGCGGCGGCATCCACCGTCACATTGGGACGGGACTCATAAATAAAGCCGATAACCCCCAAGGGAATGCGCTGTCTCCCCACTTTCAGGCCGTTGGGGCGCACCCACATGCCGGTGACGGCCCCCACCGGGTCGGGCAAAGCCGCCACTTCCTGGAGACCCTTGATCATCGAGACAAATACTTTATCGGAAAGCGTGAGCCGATCTATAAATGCCGGAGCAAAGTTCTGGGCCCGGGCCGCGTCCACATCCCGGGCGTTGGCCGTCTGTATCCCGGTCTGGCGTTCCTTCAGCAAGTCCGCCACCCGGAGGATGACCCGGTCTTTCACCTCCCGGGACAGCGTGCCGACGCGCCGGGCGGCGCCTTTGGCCTCTTGGGCCATATGATGAACCATTTCTGGGATATCCATGTGTCTGCTCCGTTGCTTGGTTACTTAAAGATGGTAGCCGAAACTGGGAAAGAGCGACCACGTTAATTCCCTTGCCGCTTTGCCCCCTTATAAAAATCTTTGCAGCCGACCAGTTCCGAAACCGTCACCATGCGGTAGCCTTGGGCTTGCAGAGCGGGCAGGATAGTCTTCAAGGCCTCCACCGTGGGGTGACGGTCCGCTCGGGTCTCTGCGCAACAGTCGTGAAAAATAATGATGTCGCCGTTTTTCACCCGGCCCAAGACATTGTGGATAATGGCCGGGGCCGCCAACCCCTGCCAGTCGCCGGAATCCAGGCTCCACATGACCATGCGCCGTCCGGTATGAGCCATATAAGACTTTAGCCGGTCATCCCAGGCGCTGTACGGGGGCCGGAACAGCCTGGATGTCTGGGGGCAGCCCACCAGGTCCAGACCCACCGCGGTGCGCTCCAACTCCCGCTCCCTGGAGGCCTGGTCCGCCTTGGTCATCCGGGGATGGCTGAAGCTGTGATTGCCCACTTCGTTGCCATCTTTAAGCAGCGCCTGCACCAACCCGGGGTTTTTCTCCACCTTGTGCCCCATGACAAAAAAAGTGCCCTGGGCGCCATACTGCTTGAGTAAGGCCATGATTTGCGGAGTATAGATGGGTGAGGGGCCGTCGTCAAAGGTCAGGGCCACGGCTTTGACATTGGCTGGTCCGGCCCAAATGGTCACAGGGTCGGCCCCCCAGGCCGTCCCCAGCGCGCCGCCGCAGTACACTGCCAACAGCATCAGAATCATCCTCAACCGCAGGCGGATAAATCGTTGCATCCGGTTATTTTACCTGGAAATAAGCGAAAATTCAAATGGATAAACCCGGGAAGCTATCTCTGTATTGCAAATACTATGACGTGGAAAAATTAGGTCTTATGATTCGGGGGGCTCCCCCAGCCTGACATTTAGTGGGAAGATTTAGTGATTTCTCTGATGCGCTGTAATATATCTTGATACTTATATTTTTCGGCCATCTCTTGAATCGTCTGCACCGTCCGCTCATCATGCTTACTTTTTTCCAATGCCATGTACAGTCGCATAGACGCTTCTCGCGGCCGGTGAAAACGCTCCAGGATGGCGGCCCACTTAATCATTTCCGGAGGATCGGGATAAACTCCCAAAGCTCCTAACTGTTCGTATGCTTCTAAGGCCTTGGCATCGCTGCCAGCCTCCTGATAGCACGTCGCCATCGCCAGATAGATGTGAGGGTTATCCGGCATAACCTCCTTGGCCTGACGAAGATAATAGAGGGCTTCATCGGTTCGACCCAAGGCCGCCAGAGGATAAGAGATATTGGTCAAACATTCAAGCAGATTAGGCTTTTGCCACTTAGGAATCATGACGTGCGCGGTTTTAAAAGCCGATACCGCTTCCTCCATCCGACCTAACTTGTAAAACGTAATTCCCAGCTCATTATAAAGTTGACCATAGGTGGGGAATAACTTGATGCCTTCTTGAGCCGTGACAATAGCCTGATCATAGGCCCCGGAACTCCATAGGGCTATGGTAAGATTATTATAAACCGCCGGTTCAACATCACCTGCCCGTATGGCAGCCTTGAGCATACGGACCGCGGCAGGAAAATCTTTGAGGTCATTTAATGTTGCACCTAAGTTACTCATAGCTTTGGCGTAGTCGGGTTTGATCTCTAAGGCCTTTTCATATGACTTGACCGCGCCTTTGTAGTCTTTTTGAATATAACGAATATTTCCTTGGACAAAGTAAAAGCGATATAAATCCGGAACGTTACTTCTTATTACAACTTCAACTTCAAAGGCGAGCTTCGCCAGTTCTTCAGCCTGAATATCTTGGAGGCGATAGAGGGCGTGGAGTAAGCGGGTCTTCTTCAGTTCAAGCTGCACCCCAAAATCATGTGGCCGGAAAGAGAGGGCTTCCTCAAAAGATCGGGACGCCTCATTGAAACGCTCCTCATTGAAAAGCGCCTGACCATAATTGACGTAGGTGGAAAAGAGAGAATAGCGCTGCGTCGTGCCTGACAACTTATCAAGTGAATCCAAAATCTGCGGCCCAAACCCGATTAAGGTGGTGATTATGCCTAAGCAGACCACCAGATCTTTGGAAAACGACATTACGGACTTTTTCGGTTTGCCCGCAGGCGCAGAGGGTTTCTTATTCCCGCTCTTTGTGTCCATACTGCCTCGGAATCCGGATGAAAATTAGACCACTTAGAGTATGCTGTAAATTTATTATAAATAATCGAAAAGCTCAACAATTTCGGTATAACCCCGTAACCCGCAACCCGTAACCCCTCACCTCTTACTGGCCACTGACCACTGACCACTGATCACTGATCACTGTTTTATTACGGTAATCCCCCGTGGGCTGTGGGTCAGCCATTCCACCCCCGCGGGGGTAATGCGGCCGGTGTCTTCCTGGCCGATCATGCCGATCTCCGGCAGAAAAAACTTGGGCTCGAAGGCCAGCACCATATCGGCCTCCAGGGGATAGGGGAACCGGGCCGTGATGAACGGGAATTCATCCAGTTCCAACCCCACGCCGTGGGCCAGAAAACTAACCCGGTCCGCTCCCGGGCCCATAAAGCAGTCCCCCAGGCCCCGGCCCCGGACGGCCTCCGAGAGCACCTGGAAAATGTCCCCGGGTTTAACCCCGGGCCGGGCCGTCGCGACAAAGAGCCGATAGAGTTCCTCCACCGCGTCGAAGGCCTCCCAGGCCGCCTCAGGCAGGGATTCCAGGGCGTACATCCGCGTCATGTCCACGATGTAGCCGTTGACGCAGGCGGCCAGATCGACGCTGATGGGTTCGCCCACCGCCAGCGGTTTTAAAGACGGCCCCTGGGGGAAGGCTGTGCTGAATCCCGGGCCGCCACTGGGGGTGTCGGTGTAGGCCGTCAGCAAACCCGATATTCCGGAGAGCACGTGGCCGTAAAAAACCTCCAAATCCCAGTTGCGCACTCGCACCAAGCCCTGGTGGCCCAGGAGGCGCAGGCGGTATTCCAGGGCTGCGGACACCTCCAGTTCGGACATGCCCGGCTTTAAAAGCCCCGGCACCTCCTCATGGACCTGGTCCAACACGGCTGCAGCCAGACGCACCTGGTCCAGCTCATAGGCGCTTTTGACCATGCGCTGCTGCCGGATGAGGGGTGAGAGGTCCATAATGGCATGCCCGGGGAAGAGCTGCTCCTGGATGCGCTTAAACATCGCGGCAGGGATGACATCCAGCTCCAGGGCCAGGGCCTCCCGGGGCGTAAACCCCGAAGCAGCCAGAATTTTGGGAAGTTCTTTTAAGTCCCGGTACATGGCCCGGGGCCAGGGGCCCGCCTCCGGCGGGTCTTTATGGGGACGGCGCACCAGCAGCAACGGCTGCGAACCGGCGGCCACCGCCAGGAAGCCATCCACCACCGTGCCGGTATAATAGAACAGGTCCGCGGGCTGGCGAATCAGGGCCAGGCCGATGCCGGCCGGCGCCAGCTTTTCTATAAGGGACTCCACCCGGGAGGTGATTTCAACCACCGGCACCGGCTCCATTATTCCTCCTCCTGGCACAAGATCATTTCCAGGCCCTCAGGAAGCCATGCCTGGGTTTATGCTCGGGTTCCATCATTCCTGGTCTTCGTACAGGATCATCTCCAGACTTACCGGACCTTGGGCGCCCAGCACCAGCACCTTTTCGATGTCCGCGGTGCGGGAAGGGCCGGTGAGCCAGCTCACCATGCCCGGTCCCCGGTCCCGGACGTACTCGAGCGCCTGGGACAGGCTCAGATTGGCTCTATCCGGGGGGATCAGGATTATGTGTTGTTTGGCTCGAAAGGACAGAGTGGCCGCGGCCCCGCACCCGGAGTCCACGAGGACGCTCCCGGTCTCGGGGATGGCCCCCAGGGCCACGGAAACTACCGTACCGGCCTCCGGAGCCCACTCGGCCTGGACGATATGGTGTTTAACCCCCAGTTCCGCGAGCCTCCCGGCCACCTGCCGCAGCCAGGGATGATCTTCCAGCCACAGAGGTGCTGCCGCCATTGCCAGCCGCCGGGCCAGGGCGACGGGACCTTGCACCCGGCTCAAGGAACTGCGGGCTTCAGCAAGCCTTTGCTCCAAAAGCGCGCCTGTCGGGGCGGCCCCATGTGTCGGTCGCAGGAACGAATCCAGATTTGTAAGATCGGACTCAGGTGCTTGCTCTCGAGGGGAAGGCCCCGCTAAATTCCTCCCTTTGGAAAAGGGGGGATAGGGGGGATTTAGGTTCTTGCACCCACTCCGGTCCTCCTTCAGGCGGCCCCGTTGTTGGCGATGGAAGCTCTCCGAAGCCAAACGCGGCAGCCCGCGCCCCCAGCCCCGGCGCGCCACAAGCCCGGTCAATCCACGCCATACCAACTCCAGGCCCCGATACCCGCGGGGATGGGCCAGCGCCGCGCCGGCCGCGGCGCTTAAGCCCCGGATAGCCCGGAATCGGCGGCTCTGCCCGCGCAGCCCCTGGATTTTATCGCGCAGCCGGATGCCCACGGGACAAATCTCCTGGCAGGCCCCACATTGGGTGCAGAGATCGCAGATATCTCCCACCGGGGCCAGGTAGGGCGCTAACAAGATGCCGATGGCTCCGGGATAGACCCGGCCGTACAGATGCGCCGCGCCCACCTGAAAAATCGGACAGGTATTGAGACAGGCCCCGCACCGGAGGCAATACAAGGCCTCGGCCATCTCCGGGTCCGCGGCCAGACGCCGCCGGCCATTGTCCAAAATCACCAGATAAAAGGCCTGCTTCCCCCGGGGCTGGATCTTGAGTCCCTGAATGAAGTGGACCAAGGCGGTGAGCCGCTGGCCCGTTGCGCTAGCCGGCAACAGGCGCAGCATCACCTCAACGTCTGTGAGCCGAGGAATGATCTTTTCCAGGCCCATCACGGCCACGTGGACTTTAGGCAGGGTGGCGGTGAAGCGCAGGTTGCTTTCGTTTTCCACCAGAATCAGGGTGCCATCCGGTGTGGCGAAATTGACCCCGGTGATCCCCATCTGGGCCTCATAAAAGCTGGGATTCAAATAGGTTGTGGCCCACCGGGTCAGAGCCTCCGGGTCCGCCGGAATTTGGGCGCCCAGGTGGTCGGCAAAGATTTCGGCAATCTGGTGGCGATTCAGGTGGAGGGCCGGAGCGGTGAGGTGCGCCGGGGGGTGGCCGGCCAACTGCACAATGAACTCCCCAAGGTCTGTCTCCCTGACCATCAGGCCCGCCGCGGTCAGGGTGGGATTGAGCCCGATTTCCTCGGTGGTCATGGACTTGGACTTGACCACCGTCTTGACCCCGTGTTCTTGGGCAATGGCAAGGATCAGCCGCCGCGCCTGGGCCGCATCCTCAGCCCAGAGCACCCGCCCGCCCCAGGCGGTTACGGCCTGCGCCAGGCTCTCCAGGAGCTCGTCCAAACGGGCCACAGCCTCGGTTTTGATGGCCCGGGCCTGACGGCGCCAGGTTTCCCAATGGGGATAGTCGGCAAGCAGCAGGTCCCGGGCTGCCAGGGCGCGGTGCGTCGCCGCCCGGACCGCCGGAGACCTCCCTAAGGTTTCGGGGGGATTGTCTGATTCAGGATTAGCCGTGACGTTCAACGCCGAGGGCTGCCGGGCCAGGGTTATTTAGGCCCAGTGACGCATTGTTCAAAAGCAGCCATCCATTCCGGGAAATGCAGATCTTCCGGCCTTTCCGTCGCAATGACGAGGAATTGGTTGACCTGTTCCTCGAGCCAGGGATGTTTGGCAAAACTATCTAGAGACTCTTGCATCACATCCTTAAAGTCAGCCGGCATATTTTCATCACAGGCAAGCTGGCTTTTCAAATAAGCCAGCATCATTGGAAATGATATCAGCTTCTGCTCTAACCCATAATGCCGCAGTTGATCCTTGATATCCTCCCGCACCCTTTCTGTCGCCATATCACGGAGAAATTCAAAAGGATTGGTGCCACTGAACAGAGAGGGGACGGTATAACGAGCATAATTAAACCTTTTCCCCGTACGCCAGATATCATGGAGAACGTCGTGTTGTTCCGGGCTGGTGGAAATTTTCAACAACGCATCGCGGTATGGCGCCTCAAATTTCGATAAAATTACGTAATAAACCATAATCAAGTTAACAGCAAACATGCCAAAAATGCTGATGGAACGCAGAGTTGGTTGAACGGTACTGGCCCAAATGAACATGAAATAAATAAATACCGATATAGCAATAGTCATTCGTACCATTCGGACGCCGGAAACCTTCATCCGCCTGTCTCGCCGATGAAGAACAAAGTAGATGACCAGCATGATTAAAAGGACTAACTCGATGTAGGCGCTGGAAAGTAAATCTACCAAAAATTGAAACATATCTTCTCCTCTCGTCGGCCAAGGCAGGGCAGGAAGATTATCGAATATGCCGGCAAACACGTAGTGGAACCCTCATCAGCCAGAAGTGAGACCACTGACGTCGTTTATTTTATCATACTCATACACCCAAATCCGAGCAAAATATCCCGGTATGCCGCAAGTCCCTGCCCGTGCCCTTGAGGCCGCGGCCAAGACCGCTAAGCCAGCCCTTCTTATTCGGGCACAAACACCTGGATCTTGGCCCGGCGGCGCTCCCCGTCCAGCCAGGAGGCGAAGAGGAGCTGCTGCTTCTGGTTAAGAAATTGGGTACGCATCCGGTCCCGCTCCTTTTGAAATTCCTGGGGGTCCGGTTCCCGCCGGGCCTTGAAGGCCAGCAGGTAATAGGCGTCTTGCCATAGCAGGGGTTTTTCGGGATACGGGCGTTCCTGGGAAAGTTGGAAGGCGGCGCCGGTGAGGGCCTCGGCCTCCGGCTGCTTGTGGAAACCCTGGAGCCGGGTAAAAAAGCCGCTGTCCTGAACGGTCAGCCCCGCCGCGGCCGCCACCTGGGCCAGGGGCTTGCCGCCCCGGAGTTCCCCCAACAGCCGGGAGGCTTCCTGCTCGGCTTTTTTCCGGGCCAGGTTTTTTTTCAACGCGGCCTTCACCTGGTCCTTGATCTGGGCCAGGGCGGGCAGGTGCGCCGCCTGATATTCCACGCCTTTAAGGACCGCGAACCCGTCCGGCAACTCCACCACCTTGCTGACTTCCTGGGGTTTGAGGTGAAGGGCGGCTTGGTTGAAAGCAGGCTGCACCCCCAGTCCCGGGACGGCATCTTGCAAGGCAAACAGCGGGGTCTCCCGGGAAGTCACGCCCAATTTCTGCGCCACCGTGGCCGGGGAACCCTGGGCCAACTCTTTCTGGGCCTGCTGGGCCGCGTCCTTCGCCAATTGTTGCGCCTGTTCCTCTTTAAGCCGCTGCTCCACCTGCTTGGCGGCCTCAGGCACAGCCTCCGTCTCCTTGATCTCGTCCACCTTGATCAGGTAAATCCCCGCAGGGGTGGCCGCCATACCCACGCCCCCCGGTTTGAGGGCAAACGCGACCTTGTCCCATTCCGGGTGATTCTGGCCGCGTTTGACCACGCCCAGGTCTCCCCCCTTATCCTTGGTGGCCGCGTCCTGAGAGTTTGCTCGGGCCAGGTCGGCGAAATCCGCCCCCGTCTGAGCCTGCCGCCCCAGGTTCTGGGCCTTCTGCGTCACTTGCCGGCGCTGGGCGTCCGTGGCCTGGGCGGGCAAAGTGAGCACGATCTGGTGCGCCTGAATCGCCTTGGCGCGGACATATTCGTCTTGGTGCTCTTTGAGAAAAGCTTGCACGTCATCCGGGCTGAGCTTGACCTTCTTAAGAAAATCCTTAGTCTGGAAGATCAGGTAGTTAACCCGGGCACGGTCCGGCAGACGAAATTCCGCCTCATTCTCCTTATAATAGCGGTCCACGGCTTCGTCGCCGGGATTTTGCTGGGCCAGGTATTTATCCGGGGAGATCGTCAGGTAGTTGACGTCCGTCTCTTCTTGGGTGATGCGGAAGAGTTCCTTTAGTTCCGCATCCGAGACCTTGGCTAAAGAGGTCACTTCCGCGATGACCTTGCGGAGGAGCAGGCGCTGGCGCTCCCCAGCCTCGAAAGCCTGGGGGCTTAGGTGGCTCCGGGTTAGTAGCCAGTTATAGCGCTCCTCGTCGAACTTGCCGTCTTTTTGGAAATAGGGGTAGCTCTGGATCTGGCGGCGCAGCTCGGTGTCGGTCACGCCAAGACCCAGGCGCGGCGCCGCTTGGAGGATCAGGGTCTCTTCCACCAGTTGGCTCAGGGCCATCTCCTTGAGCCGCAGGGCCTTGATCATTTCGGGCGTCAGTTCGCCCGCGGCCCGCTCCTGGTACTGCTTGACCAGGTCGTTGTAATGCCGCGCGAACTCGGTCATGGGGATAATAGTGCCGTTGACTTCAGCCGCCTCCTGGGAGCGGGCCGATTTGTAGGAGCCCACGCCCCAGAAAATAAAGACTACCACGATGGCCCCGATGGCCAAATAGATGAACCAGGAACGGGAAGATTTACGCAGCCATTGTAACATGGGTTCAGATTACCTCGATTTGATGTGCCCGGAAGCCGGCCAGCTCGGAAATGATCTACGGAAGCCGCAGAGTTACCGCGCGGCTGGCTTGGAGCCTTCCTTCAACATTTTCTGGGCCTCTTTGGCTTCGGGACTGTTTGGATAAGCCTTGACCAATTTTCTTAACGTGTCCCGATACGTACTCATTTGCTGCTGGTTTTTGTAGCACAGGGCCTGGCGCAGGAGACCCGCAGGGGCCAGGATGCTCTTGGGGAACTGCGTCCGCAACTTATTAAACTCCACCCCGGCTTCCCGGTACTTGGCATCCTGGTAGAAGCTGTCCGCCAGGTAATAACGTGCTTCCGGAGCCCTGGGGCCCTTGGGCTGGCTCTTCAAATAATCATTAAACTGGGTCCGGGCCTCGCCGAATTTCTTGGCGTGATACTGGCGCATGCCCTCGGTGTAGTGCTTCTCCGCCGCAGCGCCGGAAACTGCCGGTTTGGCCGTGGCTTTGGGATAGGCCGGGGTGGAGGGCGCCGGGACGGCATGCGGCTTGGCCGCCGGTGCTGCCGGGTGGGCTTCCAGTTGAGCTACCCGGCTCTCCAACTGCTGCACCTGACTTTGCAAGTTTTGGACCTGCTGTGCCAGGTCTGGGGCGGGAGCCGGGGCCTGGCCCGGCGCCGCGGTGCCCGCCGGGGTCTCGGCCGGCACCGGCGGCATGGACGTGCGCATGCCGGGCATGGTGCCACAGGCCATCGGGAGCACTAAAAGGGTTACCGCCGCCAGATACCGGATCACACCTGCCTGCCTCATGTCTCGTCCTCCTGGACCATTAAATATCGCCTGACCGCTGCACGGGCGACTCCGTGGCGGCCGCCCGGCGCCCACCATCACCCTAACTTATTTGCCTAAATGTTTCATAATATTATCTTGAGGGCTTGATTGTCAAGGACACCTTACGGCTGGTAATGTCTTGCTTTCTCTATGCCTGAGGATAAATGTCGAAACAGCCCAGGCTGACAGCCAGGCAGGACCGGGGTTTTCTGGAGATTAATATAGTTTACAATAATGTCTTACCATAGCGAGGTGATTCAAAGTAAAGCCGGGGATTACCGGGTTGCTGTCGGCAAGTACGGCTTTGACGCGGCCATCGCAGAATTAAAGAAAGGCGTCGATAACAAAATTTTCCCAACAGATGCCTGGATCATCAGTCAGGAAAGGGTACTCCAGTAATTGCCGTTCCCCGGTGGAGCTGCCTTCCAGCGAATCCGGGGGGCGAAGGCGTCCCGGTCAGGATAACCCCAATAATTTAGTTGCAAGGCTCTAATCCTATATAAACTTAATCCCCCTTTTTCAAAGGGGGACTTTTTACCCCCTCCCCTTAAGGCTAGCCGGTTTCAGGCACGAAGGTTCGGCCGGCACCTAACTTCTTTGAAGTTATCTTTATGAGCGCAACCCGGTATGAGAGATCAATGGCCAGGAGGAAGCAGTTTCGAGCCCGGTGAATTTGAGCCGAGGCGACGGGACTTACCCGGAACCGGAAGCAACGAACCTAAGATATTGTTTAAATTTAATCAATAGGTTACCTAGGATTTTTGCATGCTCTATGACTTATCTAAAAAGAATTGTGTTTAAGAGGTTTTCTGCTATATACTGGCCTTAAGGATGCCCGGAGAAGCTGGTTATCTTATTGATTTGATTAATTAATTTATTATCAATTGAGAAAGGAGGAGGCGGGGGTTCGAAGATTGTATCTTTTTTAATTTAATAATTTAGTGAAACCCATGGCGTCCTGAAAATTAAGTAACCGAGAGGAGGGGGGTTTACATGAATGCTTTGACCCTGGTTTTCGTGGCATTGTGCGTCTTTACCATAGCCTACCGGTTTTACGGCCTGTTCATCGCCAAAAGGGTCCTGGAGCTGAAAGTCGAAAGGCTGACGCCGGCGGTGAAATTGGCCGATGGCCACGATTATGTCAAGACCAATAAATTCGTCCTGTTTGGACACCATTTTGCGGCCATCGCCGCGGCCGGGCCACTCTTGGGACCGGTCCTGGCCGCCCAGTTCGGTTATCTGCCCGGGGCGCTGTGGATTATTATCGGCTGTGTCCTGGCCGGGGCCGTGCACGACATGGTCATCCTCTTTGCGTCAGTCCGGCATAAGGGGCAAAGTCTGGCGAACATTGCCTCCAAAGAAATCAATCCTACCATCGGCGGCGTGGCCTCCGTGGCCGTCCTCTTTATCCTGATCCTCACCCTGGCGGGCCTGTCCATCGCGGTGGTCAACGCCATGTTCTCCAGTCCTTGGGCCACCTTCACGGTATTTTCCACTATGCCTATTGCCATTTTAATGGGGATTTATCTGCATGTCTGGCGGCATGACGATGTCCTGGGGGCAAGCATTCTCGGCGTTGTGCTGCTGACCATCGCAGTCATCGCCGGTCCTTATATCGTAGCCAATCCCACTTTGGCCTCCTGGTTCACCCTATCCAAAAATCAACTCGCCGTCATTATTCCTATATACGGTTTTATAGCCTCGGTCCTGCCGGTCTGGCTGCTCCTCTGTCCCCGGGATTACCTGTCCACCTATCTGAAGGTGGGCACCATTGTCATGCTGGCCGTCGGCATCGGGTTTATGCGGCCGACGCTGTTAATGGAGCCCATCACCAAGTTTGTCAGCGGTGGCGGCCCCATCATTCCCGGTGCAGTCTTCCCCTTTGTCTTCATTACCATTGCCTGCGGCGCCATATCCGGATTCCACGCTATCATCGGGACCGGCACCACCCCCAAGATGATAGGCAATGAACGGGACGTCTTGTTCATCGGCTACGGCGGCATGTTGCTGGAAGGCTTTGTGGCCATCATGGCCCTGATTGCCGCCTGTGTGCTGGTGCCCGCCGATTACTTCGCCATTAACTCCCTGCCCGCAGTCTTTGCCAAACTTGGCATGAACACGGTGCATCTCAATGATCTGGCCAAAGAGGTGGGGGAAACCATTCAAGGCCGGCCCGGCGGCGCGGTTTCTTTGGCCGTCGGCATGGCCTATATCTTTGACGGCATCCCGGTTCTGAAAGGCTTAATGGCTTACTGGTATCACTTCGCCATCATGTTTGAGGCCGTGTTTATCCTCACCGCGGTGGATACCGGCACCCGGGTGGGCCGTTTCTTCCTCCAGGAAATGATCGGCGCCTACATCCCCAAGTTCTCCGAGAAAAGATGGGTCCCGGGCATTGTCATCACCAGCGCCATCTTTACCTTCTGTTGGGGCTATCTGGTCTATACCGGCAATATCTCCACCATCTGGCCGCTATTCGGCATGAGCAACCAGCTCCTGGCCTCCAGCGCCCTCATCATCGGCACCACCATGCTTATGCGGCTGAACAAGGTCAAATACGCCTGGATTACCGCAATTCCCGGTGTGCTCTTGGCCTTTATCACCATGTATGCCGGCTACCTGAATATATTTGACAATTTCCTCCCCAAGAAGCTGTATCTGCTCAGCGCCATGTCTATAATCGTTATGGTTCTCATGCTCATTGTGTTTGTGGGAGCCATCAAGAAGTGGCTTGAGCTGCTGCAGATCAAAACCACGGTGCGGGATGCATACGGTGAACCGGTATTGGAGATCGTGCCGGAATAAACCCCGGGATCGGTTATTAAAATAAGTTGTGCAGTGTGGTTCCCCGACAAGGAGGCAATCATGTTCAAAAAGATATTGGTGCCACTGGATGGCTCGGACCTGGCGGCCCAAATAATCCCCCAGGTTGAGACGCTGGCCAAACATGCCAATGCCCAGGTGACGCTGTTGTCCGTGGGCTCTTCAAATATCTGCGCCATCGGCGGCGCCGGGGAGGCAGCACCGTGCCCTGAGACGCCTTTGGCCAACCAGTTGGAGCAGATCACCGCGAGACTAAAGGCCGCGGGCCTTGAGGCCAATTGGATCTATAAACTGGGCCGCCATCCGGCCCAGGAGATTGTGGCCTATGCGGAGGAAAACCAGGTGGACTTGATCGCCCTGGCTTCCCACGGAGCCGGCGAGGTCGCCTGGGTCTTGGGGAGTGTGGCCAAGCGGGTCATGGATCACGCCCCTGTGTCCGTGTTGCTGCTGCGGGTGGCGGAAATCGAACCTCCCACGCTCAAAAGCGAGATGTTTTATTCCATGCAGACGCCGTAAGCTCTAAGCTCTCTGCGTTCTTTTGCGCCTCTGCGGTGAAAAAATTAACCGCAGAGACGCTGAGGGCGCAGAGCAAGCCGCACCATGAGGGACGAAATCGATGAATTTAGCCGAACTGCGAGAAGTTGCTAAAGACAAATTAAAGGGGTATTGCCGGGTCTGTCCGGTCTGCAACGGTCGGGCCTGCGCCGGCGAAGTGCCCGGCATGGGCGGAGCCGGGACCGGGAGCGCCTTTGCGGCCAATCTGGAGGCCTTGGCCCGGTATCGCTTGAATATGCGGACCTTGCACGATGTCAAGGAGCCGGACACTTCCTTTACCCTGTGGGGGGAAAAGCTGTCCATGCCCATCTTGGCCGCGCCCATGACCGGGGTCTCCTACAATATGGGCGGCAAGATTTCGGAGGAGGGGTTCCTTCAGGAGATTGTGGCGGGAGCGCTAATCGCCGGCACCCTGGGCATGTCCGGCGACGGCGCCGACCCGGAGATGTATGCCGGCGGCCTGAAAGCCATTGCCGATCATCACGGCAAAGGCATTCCCATCACCAAACCCCGGGCCCAGGCTGAGGCCATTAAGTACCTCAAGGCCGCGGCGGAGGCGGGGGTTCTGGGAGTGGGCGTGGATATCGACGGGGCCGGCTTAATTACCATGGCCCTCAAGGGTCAACCCGTCGGTCCCAAAAGCTTTGACGAAATCAAGGAACTGATCGCATCAACAAAGCTGCCCTTTCTGGTCAAGGGGATCATGACCCCGGAGGAAGCCGAACTTGCCCTGGCGGCCGGGGCCGCGGCGATCGTGGTTTCGAACCACGGTGGGCGGGTTCTGGATAGCACCCCGGGGGCGGCTGAAGTATTGCCCGCCATCGCCGACCGGGTCAAAGGCAGGGTGCTGATTTTTGCCGACGGCGGCGTGCGCTCCGGCAGCGATGTCCTTAAGCTCCTGGCCTTGGGGGCTGATTTGGTCCTCGTGGGCCGGCCCCTGGTTATCGGCGTCATGGGTGGCGGCCGGGAAGGTGTGGCCTTATTGCTCAATAAAATGAAGAGCGAACTCATCCAGGCCATGTTGCTAACCGGTGCCGCGGACGTGAAAAATGTGCCCCGGGCGATTCTGTATGGCAGTTAACTATAAGGGATCTCACCGAAATCTTCCCGGTCTTTCCAGGTCCGGGTGAGATGGCTCAAAGGAATGATCAGAACATAATAAGGGATCAGGTACAGCGCGGCCACAACCGAAGTCAACGGATCGTTGAAATAGCTCCCTAAGACGATGACCAGGACGTTGTTGATCCAGCCCAGGGCCCCGGCAGCCGCCACCCGTTCGGTTGGTAGGCTGGACTTAAACAGGATCAGCCCGGTGCCGGCCATTAACACCCCTAAGCCGGTGCCCACCAGCACCGCAACCACTACCTTATGCTGGTGCGCCCGCAAGAACGGCGCATAAAGACCAAAGGCGCCCAGGTTCATGGCCACAAAGAGAATCAAGGATATGGCGTAAGAGTGCCTCTCCATCCAATCCGACGCCCTCGGTAACCAGCGCCGGAAAAACAGGGAGGCTAAGAGCGGCACAAAGATCAAGGTCATCATGAATTTGGCCAGGCCGAACAGGTCAAAATGGATTTCCCGGCCCACCAGGAATTCGACGATCAGCGGCAGGGTCAGGGGCAGCAATAACGTGGTAACCACAGTCATGGCCAAGACCAGGGGAATGTCCGCCCCCACCAGCCCGGAAAAAAAGGCGGCCGACAAACCGGTGGAGGCCCCGGCCAGTAAGAGCAGACCCAAGGCATAGTCCGGGATGAATTTTATGGCTAGGAGATAAACGATAAAGGGCAGAATGATCAACTTGATCAGGACTAACAGGGTCATCTTGACGGGATAGCGCCGCAGGGTGTGCCAAATGGCCGGCGGGTACACCTTCAGGAAGGCCAGAAAGAGCAGGCCCATTAGGGTCCACGACAGGAAGGGACCTAAAGAGCTGGTCACCCTGGGCCAGGCCACCCCGGCTGCCATGCTGCCGAAGACCACGGCCAGCAGAATGATATCTTTAATTCTGATCATGAATTGGTGAGGACTTGATTATTTTACGCCCGACTTGGCATGAGTAAGGAAGATATCATGTTTCCCCATATCCTGCCGCTATCGCCAGGCAATTTCAGGAAAATCACTCAAAGCAATTTTAGGCAAAATAGTGCCGAGGTGACCGCGTGAAGAAACTTGGCGTCATGACCGGTGCGCTTATGTGCGCCATCCTCGTCGCCTGGCTGGCTTGGCCGGGAATGACGGTTTTGCAGATTCAAGACCACGGCAAGGAGATCCGAGTGCAAGCCGGGGAAGTTATCGAGCTTGCCTTGAAAGAGCAGGCAGGCACCGGCTACACCTGGGAGTTTAATAAGCTTGATGAAAAACATTTCCAGGTCGTGCGCACCGAAACCAGGCGCCTGGCTCCCCAGCCTCCGGTGGGAGGACCGGTGCTTAAAGTTTGGCAATTGCAGATCAAAGCACCGGGGGAAGCCAGGCTCAGCCTGGATTATCTGCGGCCCTGGGAAGGCCGGGCCAAGGCCGTGGAACATTTCGAAGTTATGGTCCACATACGATAAAGCCGAACCAGACCGGCACCGTGGCCTTTTTTACCAATCTCTTTGATGAACCCGGAACACCAGGAGTGGAGCCATTTCCGAGGCACTGGCAGCAACCAGGATCACACCCGTTGTCGTAGACCGGTTCCGGCAGCAAATTTACCGGTTCTTTGCTGACCACGGCCGCCAAATGCCTTGGCGGGAGACCTCTGACCCTTATCACATTCTCGTCTCCGAAATCATGCTGCAGCAAACCCAGGTGGAGCGGGTGGCCCTCAAGTATGAGCCCTTCATCACCGCCTTCCCTGACGTCCTGTCGCTGGCCCAAGCCCCGCTGCGAGAGATCATGGCCAGGTGGCAAGGGCTGGGCTACAACCGCCGCGCCCTGGCTTTGCAGCGCCTCGCCCAACGGTTGGTGACCGAGTTTCAGGGGCGGCTGCCAAACTCGGTCGAGATCCTCCGGACGCTGCCCGGCATCGGCGCGGCCACCGCAGGCGCGGTGGCCGCCTTTGCCTTCAACCAACCGGTGGTGTTCATCGAAACCAACATCCGCCGGGTCTTTCTGCACTGCTTTTTTGGGGACCAAAACGGCATCCGGGATAACGAGATTCTGCCCCTGGTGGACCAAACCCTGGACCGGGCCCGGCCGCGCCCCTGGTACTATGCCCTCATGGACTACGGGGCCATGCTCAAGCGCGCCGTCCCCAACCCCAACCGCGCGAGTGCCCACTACCAGCGGCAATCCGCGTTTGCCGATTCCGACCGGCAAATTCGGGGGTTGATCTTAAAGACCATGCTGGAGTCCCCGGCTCTCTCTGTAAAGGAGCTGGTGCGGGCCGTGGGGAAAAGCCCGGAGCGGACGCGCCCTCTCATCGAGGCCTTAATCCACGAGGGCTTCCTGCAGCAGTCGGGAACCCGTCTGAGGATCGCCTCCGGAATGGGGCCTGGCGTGGAGCCAAAAAAAACGGGCGATGTTTAACAGCGCCCGCAACTCGCAGTCCATCCGGTTGCTGCCGGATCAAAATTTGGGATAGATTCTTTTTAGGCCGTGGTCCGGGTAACAAATAGTGGCGCCGGGAATTTTCGGATATATATTATGATGAATTTTGCAGCAATCCATACCAAGGAGATGTACATGAAAACTAAGACTACGGTGGGTCCGGCGAGGATCTGGCTGGCGCTTATAGTGGCTCTGGCTTTAACAGCAGCGGCCTCTGCGGGATGGGCCGCGAGCGCCCCGGACTTCACCTTAAAAGCCGTGCAGGACGGCAAAGATTACAGCCTCAGCCAGTTCAAGGGCAAGGTGGTGCTGCTTAATTTCTTCACCTTCTTTTGTGGTCCGTGCCGGCAAGAGATGCCGCATCTGAGTCAGATAGACCAGGAATTAAAGGGGCAAGGCTTTCAGACCCTGGGAATCGCCCTGTCCTCCACTCCTGAACAGCTCAAACAACTTATCTCGCAGTTGGGCCTTAAGTACCCGGTGTTGGAAGGCAATGACGCGGTGAGCAAGGCCTACGGCGGTATCGAGTTGGTGCCTATGACCTTTATCATTGACAAGCAGGGGAATATTGCCCAAAAAATCCTGGGAGCCCGGAGCAAAGAGGAATTTGTGAAAATGATTAAACCTCTGCTCTAAACCAAAAACGGCCCACCCGGGGGTAGAGTCGCACCTCGATTCTACCCCCAGCGGCAGTCAAAAGTCCTTGAGGCGGCGTCATCTCTTAGCTTGATCCAGCAATGCCAGGCAACGAAAACCGCACGCTTACCCCAAGCGTGGGTCCATACTGCCGCTCCCGCCGCAATCCGGCAAATAGCAACTCACGTCTTTGAATTCGCAGGCTTCTTTGCACTCGGGGCAGACCTTGGGCGGCTGGGGTTCCGTGAGGGTATAGCCGCACTTGGTGCATTTCCAGTAGGTTTTGGGTTGGGTGTCGTCCATGGATTTGATCTCCTGTGGTAGGCCCGGTGCACCGGGCTAATCTTTGGGTAAGTGCAGCTACTTGGCGCACTTAACCGGTTGTTCCTTCGCCGAGCCGGGACCGGCCAGGGGTTTAAACATGGATTTGCCCGCGCCGCAGCAGGGACACTTCCAATCATCAGGCAGGTCCTCAAATTTGGTGCCCTTGGGGATCTTGCCCTTCTTGTCACCATGGGCCGGGTCGTAAATATACCCGCAGTTAGACGTTTGGCACTGCCACATCTCTTCAGGGTTGGACATTTCAACCTCCGTCCTGGATGCATCCTTCACAATTTTTTATCATTTTCGCCGTGATGAGAAAGCTGTCATCAGAACAGCCTTGCCGGAAAGGGGGTACGCGGGTAACCCTACCCCCTTTGACTGGCGGTTCGGCCAGACTAAGGCTTAGTCCATCTCTTGCATTTTCTTGCCGCAACATTCCGGGGCAGGCGCCTCAGCCGGGGCCTCTTTGGAGGTATTGCATTGGTAACAGACGTAGCTCTTCTTTTCAGCCTCAGGGGCTGGGGCAGCCTTCTCTGCGCCTTTATGCTTGCAACCGCAGCTACAACCACTCATGAACTTTCTCCTTTTTCCTCAGGTTTTAGGGATATCCCTGCTTCCCAGGGACCCAAGACTCTCGTCTTGGGGTGGTCCTTAAATTTTAAAGATAATATTTATTTTACAGTAATCATTATTGGTTCAATGGCAAGGGGTCTGGCAAATTTTTCCGGAGTCCAGTCTTTAAGATGAAGGCCCAAAAAAGGGGTCCCCATAATTGACAAGATTATTATTATTATTAACTTGTTGATATCTGATAATAAGCATATTTTGTTGGATATTTTTTAGAATTATTAGCGGAGTTGAATTATGTTTAAAGAATTCAAAGAGTTCGCCATGCACGGCAGCGTCGTGGACATGGCCGTGGGCATCATCATCGGAGCGGCCTTCGGAGCCGTGGTCAAGTCCCTGGTGGCCGATATCATCATGCCGCCCATCGGCCTGCTCCTGGGCAATGTGGATTTCACCAACCTGTTCATCCTCCTGAAGGCCGGAAAGGTGGCGGGCCCCTATGCCTCCCTGGCCGCGGCCCAAACCGCGGGGGCAGTCACCCTCAATATCGGGATGTTCATCAACACTATCGTCAGTTTTGTTATCGTGGCCTATGCCGTATTCCTGGTCATCCGGGGAATTAACCGGCTGCAACGGGCCCCGGAAGCGCCTCCGGCCGCTGCCACTAAGGAGTGCCCCCATTGCGCCTCGGAGATCCCCCTCAAGGCCACCCGGTGCCCCCATTGCACCTCGGAATTGGGGGCCGCCTCGGCCTGACGAAATTGCCGCTTAAGGAGTAACTTCCATGTCTTCCATAAGAGAGAGTTATTGCGGTCTCTGTGAGCAGTGTCAGTTGGGCAGCCCGGATTTTCAGGAAGCCGTGGGCAAGGTTAAGACCTATATGGACCAGTTACCGGTGCACTGGCAGCGGCAGTGTATTAACGAAGCGCAGGACTTTCCTTTGTTGGAGTTCCGCCAGGGGCTGGACTGGTTTTCAGGTAGGGTTGACTGTCCCGGCTGCAAGGACATGGGCGGTCTGGAGCACTGCGGCATCCGTGACTGTGCCACAGAACGTCAGCATGACTACTGCTATGAATGTCTGGACCACGACTCCTGCAGGCACCTAATCTTTGTTTAAGGGTTCCCGGCTGAGTCACAGGATGCTTGCCTCCACCTTCAGAGGTTGGCGCGGAGGTATGTGAAACCTCCGGGCCGGCCCTGGATTCTTGGATATTTCTCCTTATCTTTATCAAAAGCCTAGAGCCACTTTCACAAAAGATCCCGCGCCTTGTAAAATCTTAGGCGCTAAGGAGAGAATTCGTGGATGAACCTCGCCGTGTCACCCCGCAAGAGATCTATCCAAAAGTCCAGTCAGGAGAAACCCTCCTGGTCTGCGCTTATGACGATGACGCCAAATTCCGGCGCCTTCGACTGGAGGGCGCCATCTCTTTGCCTGAATTCAAGTCCCTCGTTCCTTCCCTGCCTAAAAACGGGGAAATCGTATTCTATTGCGCCTGACCCAATGAAAACAGTGCGGCCGGTCAGGCAGCCGGGTTAATCGAGATGGGCTATCTAAACGCTAAGGCGCTCAAAGGGGGCGTGGAGAGCTGGAAACAAGCGGGTTACGCCTTGGTGGGTGAGAAGTAGGAGGTACATGATGACATCGCACCGCATTATCCTGATCTCGGGGGTTATCTCGGTAGTATTGGGATTTCTGGCCGGTTTTCTGGGAGGCAGGTTTGCCGCGCCGCCGGCCAGGGAAAAGCCGGTAGCCGCGGTTATCCAGGCCGAACGCTTTCAACTCACGGACTCAAACGGGCGCGCCCGGGGACAATTCGAGGTCGACTCCCAGGGTGTGGCCCGCCTGGTGTTGTCAGGTCAGGATGGAGCGCCCCTGGCGCGTTTAAGTGCAACCCTTCAGGGAAGTACGAGTTTGCAGATGGGCGACGAGGAAAGCCAACGGGGCGTGATAGTCAACACCGAACCCGAGGGCTTGCAGACGATCGCCTTATACTCTGAAGGGAAGTCACGGTTGGCGCTGGAAGTGCAAAAGAACGGCGATCCGGCCATCAACCTGAATGATAAAGGCAAACGGCTTATCACTCTCGGACTCACAATTCAGGGTGACCCGCATCTCACTTTCTACGGGGAAAACCAGAAGGCCGCCCTGGAAGTGATCGGCAAGAAGAATGGTGACCGAAGTCTCACCCTGGCCGGCAAAGACGGCATTCCCCGGGTCGTGCTGGGGTTGAAAATGGACCAGAAAGCCGCGCTGGGGTTGTTTGATCGCCAAGGCAAAACCCGGGCGGCCCTGATGGATGAACCGTCCCTGTTGTTATTAAAAAACGGCAAGGTATTACAGACGTTACCCTAAGGCCGGCTCCCATCGCCTGGGGCCATAATTCGCCGGTAGCACAGGCTTTCCAGCCTGTGGTTATATAGGCTAAAACTACACGGCAAATGAAGGCAGCAAGCCCGTGGCCGCCTGCTGCTTATCTTCGTCCCGAAGGGCCATGACCTGGCGAATCCTCCCGGCATCGTAGACCACCACGGTTTGCGCCAGGGCCGCTACGTCCTCCGGGTCGTGGGTGATGAGGATCACCGGCAGATTAAAGCGCTCTTGCACCCGCAAAAGTTCCTGGCGCATCCTGGCTCTCAGTAAGGCATCGAGGGCCGAAAACGGCTCATCCAGGAGCAGCAGGCTGGGACGGCGGATCAGGGCCCGGGCCAGGGCCACCCGCTGGCGCTGCCCTCCTGACAGATCCCGGGGCAGGCTGTCCCGCATGGGAGCCAGCTCAAAAATTTCCAGCACCTCTTCCAGGCGCAGCCGGTCCGGCCGGCGCAGATTCCAGGGCCAGGCCCTCTTGAGGCCGAAAGCCACATTCTTGGCAACCGTCAAATGGGGAAAGAGGGCGTAATCCTGGAACACATACCCGATATCCCGATGGCGAGCCGGAATCGTGAGGTTTCGGGAGGCATCGAAGAGGACCCGTTCCCCTACCACGATCCGTCCCGCGTCCGGGGTGGTCAGGCCCGCGATGGCTTGCAGGGTGAGGCTTTTTCCCGCACCTGAGGGGCCGAACAGGACGACGACGTCTTGGTCAGAGGCGAAGGAGACTTCCAGATTAAAGACCCGCCGTCCCGTACCCAAACGTTTTTTGATGTCCACCAGGATTTTCATGGGCTTTCCACCGGCCCGGTCTAAGGCTTGCCGAACCCGAACTTGTTAAAGATCTCCTGAGCCGGAGGGCTCAGGACGAAGTCCACAAAACTTTGGGCCAGAGCCTGCTTGCCGCTTGCCGCCACGACGGCCACCGGATAGACAATGGGCTGGTGCCCCTTAACCGCTAACATCGTTTTCACCTTCCCCTTGGCTATGGCGGCATCGGTGGCAAAGACAAACCCGGCGTCCACCTCGCCGCGACCGACATAATCCAGCACCTGGCGCACTGATTCCCCGTAAATAAATTTGGGCTTAAACGTCTCCCACAACCCGGCTTGCGTCAATGCCTCCCGGGTGTAGCGTCCCACCGGCACCGTTTCGGGATTGCCCAGGGCCACCCGTTTGATCTCCGGCGCGGCCAGATCCTTAAGGGCCGTCAGAGGCAAAACGGATTTTTCCGGCGCGATCAGGACCAGGGTGTTGCTCACAAAATCTTTCCGGCTGGCCACAACGATCAGCCCCTTATCGACGGCCTGGTTCATGGTCTTTTGATCCGCGGATGCGAATACGTCCACCGGGGCGCCTTGAGCGATTTGCTGGAGCAAAGGGCCGGACGCGGCAAAATTATAGATAATTTTAGTTTCCGGATGCTGTTTCTCGAAAAGCTTCCCTATTTCCGGGAAAGCATTGGTAAGACTGGCCGCAGCGGAAACAATCAATTCCTGGCCGCCGTAAGCCGGCGCCCCCCAGAGGACCACGGCGCCTAACCAGAGCACGAAGAGCAGCTTAATTTTAGTCATGACTAACCCCTTGATATTACAAGTATCTGATTTTCATCGCCTTTCCAGAGACCAACAGGATGGTCAGGCAGACGATGGAGATGATAATTACGAGGATTGTGGCGCCCGCGTCGTTGCCGGCCTGCATGGCCTCATACACGGCAATGGACAGGGTCTGGGTCTTGCCGGGGAGATTGCCGGCGACCATCAAGGTAGCGCCGAACTCGCCCATGGCCCGGGCGAAGGCCAGCATGGTCCCGGCCAGAATGCCCCGCCAGGCCAGGGGCAGGGATACCCGGAAAAAGACCCCGGCCTCGGAGGCGCCCAGCGTGCGCGCGGCATTTTCCAGATTATGATCCACTCCTTCGAACGCGGCCCGGGCCGTCTTGTAGATCAGGGGCAAAGACACCACCGCCGCGGCCAGGGCCGCGCCTTGCCAGGTAAATATCAAGGAAATGCCAAAGGTTGACTTCAGCCAGTGGCCCAGCCAGCCCTGGTTGCCGATGAGGACGATGAGATAATACCCCAGGACCGTGGGCGGCATGACCAGCGGCAGGGTACACAGCGAGTCCAAGCCCTCCCGGCCCCAAAAGCGGCTCCGGGCCACCAGGAAGGCCAGCATCACCCCCACGACAAACGTCGTCAGGGTCGCCACCCCGGCCACCTTTAACGTCAACCATAACGGGGTCAGATCCACGGCAAAATTCACGCTGCCACTCCATAAAGCTTTAACAAAATTTTATCTAGTAAAGGGGCAAGCTTCATGCCACTAAACCGACTAACCAATTTAACTATTTATATTTTCATGCAAATCTGGTTTTTTGGGTTTATTTCAGGTGGTCTTTCCAAGGCTTAATATTTACAGTTTTGTAATTATTGTGATGAGAGTTGGTGTTATACTTTGCATTATTGTAATTATATAATTGCGCCAATCGCCTTGGACCCAGTGAGAGGCGAATTTTTGCTTTAGAAAATTACTTACCGAAGGGGCACTTGGGGAAGGTGCAGACCTTGCATTCCAGGCAAAAGGCCCCATGGCCCAATTTAGCCAGGTCGCGCCGGCTGGGAAAGAGCCCCGCCAGCAACCGGGGCAGGAGGAGGTCAAAGCTGGTAGTTTTGAAGTACAAGGCGCAGGCCGGCACGCCCATGACCTGGACCGCACCGATCCGGGCTAAAAGCGTCATGGCCCCCGGCAGGATAGGCGCGCCGTAACAGAGGTCGGTGGCGCCCGCATCTATCAGGCCCTGGCGCGTCACGTCATCCGGGTCCACGGACAGGCCCGCGGTGGTCACCAACAGGTCGATTCCCGCGTCCAGGAGATCTTGGGCGCCTTTGCGGATGGCTTCCTTATCGTCGGGCACGATGAGGGATTTCACCACTTGACCCTGCAATTTCTCCACCTTGGCGGTGATGATGGGCGCGAACTTGTCTTCTATCAGCCCTAAAAACACCTCGGTCCCGGTGACCATGATCCCCACCCGGGGCTGCCGCAGCGCCAAAATCTGGAACAACGGTCCATCGCTTAACACCGCCAGGGCTTTCAAAAAGTCGATCCGTGGCAGAAACAGGGGTATGGCCCGGGTCGCAGCCAGGGGGCGGCCCTGCGCCATGAGGGTGTAGCCGGCTCGCGACGCGGCCATGACCCCGGGCACCAGGTTGAAATTTTCCAGGCGCGCCTCATCCACCACCAGCAGACCGTCGTGCGCCGCGACCAGTTTGACTTTGCCTTCCCGGGGGGTATCAGTATGGGTCACGCCTGCCCCGGCCATGGCCCGGGCAAAGGCCAGGGCGGCCTCGTCTTCGTGCACCCACTCCGGTCCCGGACCGTCCTCGCTTATCACATAGAGATGCTGCCGGCCCATGTGCTGCAGCCGGCAGAGGTCACCCACGGTAATGACTTCTCCCTGCTTGACGGCCGCGCCTTTGCTCTCGCCGGGGATGATCCGGGTCATGTCGTGCAGGGCACGGCGGCCCACGGCCTTCTCCGCGGGGATGGCCTGTAGGACCGGGGCCGCCATGGCGCTTTCCGCGTCTTCCAGGTAAGGCGCCTCACCCTGGCAGGCCCGGCAGATACCCCCATCTTTGGCCGGATAGGCCTCCCGGCACAAGGGGCAGATGACCATGCCCCCCCGGTGCCGCCGGGTAAGGAAATGCGGGCGAATTTGCATGGTGCGCCAGCTCAGGATCCGGGGCCCGGCTTCCCGAATCTGGGCCATAAGCAGGTCTTTATCCTGCTCGGGCTTGGGTTTGAGTTTGAGATACCAGCTATTGATTTCAGGCCAATCCGCCACTTTGGCGGCATCCATCCAGACCCGCACCCCGGACCCCTCGAACTTATCATAGAGGTTGACGGCAAACCGCCCCAGGTTGACCACTTTGAGCCAACCGTTGCCGATGGTGCACGGGGTAAGGAGTTGCACCGCGTCCGGGAGGCAGGCCCTGGTCTCACTGATGGCATCGAAGAGCACGCCGTCCGGAAGCCGGCGCATGCCCAAGTCCACCATGAAACCGCCGATAATCAGTCCCGGGGCGATATGGCCATGGAAGGACTTGACCAGTTGAAGGTACTCATCATAGGAATAGGAACCGATATTCATAGGATTTTAGTATCGCGCAATTCGAATTAAAATGGGTTACCCCCACCCAACCTTGTGGGTGGGGGCTATGTAAATGACTCCCCGCAATTGGTCGGGAGCTTCAGATTTTCTCGATCTGCACCGCGCAGGCCTTGTATTCGGCCGTCTGGGAGACCGGGTCGAATACCGGATTGGTGAGCCAGTTGGCGCAAGCCTCCCGGAAATGGAAGGCCATCCACACCATGCCTTGCGGCACTTCCTTGGTAACTTTGGCTTTCACCTGGACTTCGCCGCGCCGAGATTTGACTTTGATCCTCTCGTCGTGTTTGATGTCTAATCTGGCCGCGTCCACCGGAGAGATATCCGCGGTTTCTTCCCCCAGGATATCGTTCAGCCCCAGGCAGCGGCCGGTTTGGGTCCGACTGTGGTATTGGTAAAGCCTGCGGCCGGTGCTGAGGACAAAAGGAAATTCCGTATCCGGCACTTCGGCCGGCGGGGTCCAGTCTATCGGGGTGAAGCGGCCCTGGCCGCAGGTAAAACACCCATCTTTGTGCAGAGTGCAGGTGCCCGGATGCTCGCAGTTAGGCACCGGCCATTGCAGGCCGTCCCCCTCGATGCGGTAGTACTTTACCCCTACCAGGGAGGGCGCCAAATGGGAGACTTCGTTATCCCAAAGTTCCTGACCGCTGCTGGAGGCCCACTCGTGGCCCAGACGTTTGGCCAGCTCTTTAAAGATCCACCAGTTGGGCTTGGCCTGGCCCGGAGGTTCGGATACCTTGCGCACCCGGCTGACCCGGCGTTCACTGTTGCTAAAGGTGCCGTCGTCTTCGCTCCAGGCCGCGGCCGGGAAAATGACGTCGGCAAACCGGGTGGTCTCAGTGGGGAAGATATCATGACAGACCATGAATTCCGCCGATTCCAGACAGTGTTCCACGTGACGGATGTCAGGCTCGGTATTGGCCAGGTTTTCCCCGAACACATAGAAGAACTTCACCTTCCCATCCACCAGGCCATCCATCATCTGGGGCATCATCATACCGTTCTTTTCGGGCAGCTTCTTTATACCCCAGGCGGCCTCGAACTTGGCCCGGGCCGCGGGGTCCTCCACCTTCTGGTAGCCTGGGAAGACATTGGGCAGCGCCCCCATATCGCAGGCGCCCTGCACGTTGTTCTGGCCGCGCAGCGGGTTAACCCCGCCGCATTCAAAACCGACATTCCCTAAAACCATCTGCAGGTTGGCACAACTCATGACGTTGTTGACCCCGCAGGTGTGCTCGGTAATCCCCAGGGTATAGATGAGCATCGCCGGTTTGACCGAAGCCAGCCGACGGGCCACCGCTTCCAGCATCTCCACGCTGATGCCGGCGATGGCCGCAGCCCGCTCCGGCGGGTACTCCATGACCTTGGCCTTCAGGGCCTCGAAGCCCGTGCAGCACGATTCAATATACTTTTGGTCCTGGAGGTTCTCCCTGATGATAATGTGCATCAGCCCGTTGAGATAGGCGATATCGGACCCTACCTTGAGGGGCACGTGAATATCGGCGAATTCGGCCAGCTTGGTGCGCCGGGGATCGCTGACGATGAGGCCTGCGCCATTGAGCACCGCATTTTTGAGAAACGTCGCGGCTACCGGATGAGCCTCGGTCATATTCGAGCCAATCACAAAAAACATTTTGGCCTTCGCAAAATCGGCGAAGGAGTTAGTCATCGCTCCAGAACCAAATGAGGTCGCCAGCCCGGCGACAGTAGGAGCGTGTCAGGTACGGGCGCAGTGATCGATGTTGTTCGTCCCGATCACGGCGCGGAATAATTTTTGCATTTGATAGGAATCTTCGTTGATACTCCGGGCGCAACTGACGCCCGCGACCGAGTCCGGGCCGTGCTGGGCGATGGTCTCCTTGAGCTTTCCCGCCACCAGGTCCAGGGCCTCGTCCCAGGAGGCTTCCCGGAACTCGCCGTCGGTTTTGATCAGTGGCATGGTAAGCCGTTCCGGGGAGTAGATGAAGTCATAGCCGAAGCGGCCTTTGACACAGAGCCGTCCCTTATTGGGGGCCGCCCCTTCTACGCCGGTGACCTTGACGATTTTGCCGTTTTTGACATGGAGCAACTGCTGGCAGCCCACCCCACAATAAGGACAGGTGGTGCGGACCTGCCGCGTTTCCCATGATCTGGCCAGACCCAGAGCTTTCAACTCTAAAAGCGCGCCTGTCGGGCAGGACTGCACGCACTCACCGCAAAAGACGCAGTCGGAATCGCTATAGGCGTGGTCCGAACGAGTGACAATCTTATTGTGCGGTCCCCGGTAGCCGATGCTGATGGCCTGATTCACCTGCTTCTCATTGCAGGCCCGCACACAGCGGCCGCACATAATGCATTTGGCAAAATCCCGGCGGATCAGATGCTTATTATCTTCAAGATTATACGGGGTGTCCGGCGGGTTGGCGAAGCTCGGCGTCGGCACCTGATAGCGGTACGCCAGGGCCTGCAACTCACACACGCCATTGGCCTCGCAGACCAGGCAGTTGTGGTTGCCGGAGGCCAGCAACAGTTCGAGCACCATCTTGCGGGCCGCGTCTACCTGATTGGATTCGGTGTGAATCACCATCCCGGGCGCAGCCTGGGTGGCGCAGGCCGGCAACAGGGTCCGGGCTCCCTCCACCTCCACCACGCACATACGGCATGAGCCGGTGGCCGTCGTGTCCTTGAGGTAACAGAGCGTGGGAATGGTATAGATACCTGATCCTCGAGCTACTTCCAAAATGGTCTGCCCGGGTTGGAATTCCGTGGGCTTCCCGTCAATGGTTAAGGCGGGCTTACTCATGTGTCCTTCAACCTCCATCTCAGATTGGACGAAATCTCCAGTGGCCATTTGCTATTCTTTAAAAAGAATACCGCTCAAACTGAATGCTTGGCTTGCCTAATCGACTTTACGCCAAAGCGTTATTCTATATAGAGAATAGCGCTTGGATAAATATATAATGCCAAACTTCGGTTACCACCAAATCTTGACATTACTGATCGATTATCTCAAATAAGGGGTATTTTCTAAAGAGAATAGCGTACTACGGATCCAAAACCAACCTTTTTTCATGCCGCGCCGCATTATTTTTCACCTGGAAATTAGCTGTTCAACCCGGTCCCGAGTCGGCTCACTTTTTTGGTTTCTCTAGAACATCATAGACCCAGCTCAAGGCCGCGGACGTCCGGGGAAAGCCGATAGTGCTGGTCAAGAGGATAATGGCGTGATAGATCTCCTCCGGGGTGGCGCCCGCGTTCAAGGCCCTTCTGACGTGGCTGTGCACCGAACCCTCTGCATGAGCAGTCGCGGCGGCAGCCAGTTGAACCAGGTGGGCGGTCTTGTCGTCCAACGGTCCTTCCTGGCGCACCACCTCACCCAGGTTCTCCAACGCCTGAATAAATTTGCCGTGTTTTGTCCGGATGAGCGAGTACCAGCCGGGGTACTTTTCTTCAGACATGATTTTTCCTCCAGGGGCTCTTAAGCAGGGTTTTTCACAGACTTGGCCTTATGATGTGCACCTTGCCCGCTCATGTCAAGTAACGCCTGTCAGCTTCCGTGATGCCTCTGCATTACCCGGTCATGTCCGGCCGCTCTCTTGTAATTCCCGGATAATATTTTTTCCGGCTGCCGGTCTTTTGCGATTAATTTTTTAAAAATATTAAGATATCCTTAGGTCCATAGCTGTGCGGGGCATGGCCAACAGGATGCCGGCAGAACAGCACCCTGGCCGGGACCGCGGTAAGAGGTGAGTAAATCCAGCCAAACCGGAGGCAATATGCTCAGATGGATCTCAACCGGTGTGCTCCTGGCGGCCCTTATGGGGTGCGGCGGCGATAACGCCGAAAAGTACATGCAAGCGGGATTTGTCGATTTTCAACAGCAAAAGTACGACGAGGCCATCGCCAACTACGAAAAAGCCATCAAACTGCAACCCCGGGCTGCGGCCGCTTATAACATGATGGGCATGGCTTACCGCTTCAAATACAACAAGGTAGGGGTCCCGGAATTCCGGCAAAAAGAAATGGCGGCGTTTGAAAAGGCCGTGGAGATTGATCCGAAGAATTGGGTGGCGCTGATCAATCTGGCCACCGACTATTATGCTGAAGGCCAGAAGGCCAAGGCCGCGACCTTATTCAAAAAGGCCCTGGAATTAAACCCCGACCATCCTGAAAAGCTTGCCATGCAGAAGATGATCGAGCAGGGCGAATCGAAGCCTTGAGAATCTTCATGCTTCTGGCGCTGCTGCCGGCGGTGCTCCTGACCGGCTCCTTAAGTTGGGGCCAGGATTCAAAACCACGGATTCCGGACCTGGCCAGGCGTTTGGGCTGCTTTGCCTGCCATGCCCTAAACGGGGAGGGAGGAAACCTCGCGGCGCCGCTGGACGGGGTCGGGGGTCGTTTATCGCCGCAGCAACTTCAGATAGCTCTCGCCTATCCTCGCCAGCTCCACCCCGGGGCCAAAATGCCGAGCTACGCCTACCTGCCGCCGGCGGAGCAGGAGGCCTTGGTGAACTACATGGAAAGTCTCAAGTAATGCCGTTTTTCGTTTTTGATGAAAAAACTTAATTTATCAATGACTCCCATTTTCCTCCATGAGACTTTCGCTGACCCATGCTTTCCAGCCTGTGCTGGAAGCTCGCCCCGCTTCTTTGACCAAAAACGGTATCATTCGCTGTACCGTCGCACGATAATGATCGCCAAAACCAGGCAGAGTGTGGCATAGCCGCCCAGGACGGCCAGGGAATCCAGGCTCGCCAGATTCCAGGCTGGGTGTCGCAACAGGTGATTGGTGTGTGTCAATGGCAGGGCTTTGATGATATCCCGCAGCAGCCAGGGCATCTCATCCACCGGGAAGAAGGTGCCGCAGAAAAACGCCATGGGCATGATAAAAAAATTGGTAAAGGTGGCAGTGTCTTCATGGGACCTGGATTTCATGCCCACAATCACCCCAAAGGCGGCGAATACCAAGCAATTGAGGAGCAGGGCCAGGATGAACATCAGGTTGAAGTGAAAGCCGCCCGCCAGAAAGAACCCTAGCCCCATGAGGATTACCGAGGCAAACAGACCCCGGACCATGCCCGCCAAAATCTGGCCCACCACGATGTCGGTGGCGGTGACCGGAGATTGGATGTAGACCTGGAAGGTGCGGAAATGGAGGCGCCCCACCGTCATGCTTGTGGCGATCCAGGTATAGGAATTGGTCATGGAGGTCATGGCGACGAGGCCGGGGAGCAGATAGTCCAGATAGGTGCCTCCGGAAATGGCCACGCGTTTTCCCAACCCCAACCCGAAGGCCAGGAGATAGAGCATGGGGGAAACCAGGGCGGAGACCACATAGCCCAGGCGCAGCAACCGGCGCCGGAAGAGGAGAAGTTCACGGTAGAAAATGGGAAACCAGTTCAATCGGTAAGCCGCTCCCCAGTGAGTTGGATAAACACGTCCTCCAGATTGGTCTGGCGAATAATGACCCCGGCGGGCTCCGTTTGCGCCCGGGCATAGGCCTCATCTTTATCCCGGACCAGCAGGTATTGCCGCCGCCCGGTGTTGAGGGTCTCAACCACATAGCCCCCTACTTTGGCCACCAGGGCCCGGGGGGTGTCCAAGGCGATGAGCCGGCCCCGGTTTAAGACGCCCACCCGGTCGCACAGCATCTCCGCTTCTTCGATATAGTGGGTGGTCAGGATAATGGTGATGCCCCCCAGCTTCAGTTCCTGGATGAGGCTCCACAGCTGGCGCCGCACCTGGGGGTCAAGGCCCACGGTCGGTTCATCGAGAAACAGCACCCGGGGCCGGGATACCAGAGCCCGGAGGATGAGGAGCCGCCGCTGCATTCCCCCGGAGAAGTCCCGGACCAGGCTATCGGCCCGATCCTGCAAATCCCCGAACTCCAGGAGTTCCCGAATCCGCACGCTCAGATCCGCTGTGCGGTGCAACTTCCCATAAATCCACAGGTTTTCAAAAGCAGTCAGTTCCCTATCCAGGTTGATTTCCTGGGGGCAGACCCCGATGAGCTTTTTCACCTCCAAAGGCTGACGCACCACATCAAAGCCCTGGATGCGGGCCGAACCCCAACTGGGGCGGGCCAGGGTGGTCAAGATCTTAATCGTGGTGGTTTTGCCGGCTCCGTTGGGTCCCAGCAGGCCGAAGATCTCCCCTGCCGGGATCTGCAAAGATAAGCCGTCCAGGGCCACCAGGTCCTGATACTGCTTGCCCAGATTATCCGTAACAATCATGTCGTCCATGGCCTAGAGGGGAACCGGATGAGCGGCTTCAGGCGCGTTCAGCCCGTGCCGGCAGTCAGTCGCAACCGGTTTTTTCTATTATAACCTGATTTGAGCAATGCAGAAGGGTCGAATCACTGCGGGATGGCAGGCCCAAAAGCCCGCCCCATCGGAAAAGAAAAAACCCCGATGGCCGAGTGCTATCCCGGCCACCGGGGTAAAAGGATCGTCAAGCTGCAAGGACTTTAGGAATTCATGACCTTGCCTTCCTCGATGTCGTATCCCAGGACTTTCAGGATGGCTTCCTGCTGGGGATTGACCTCTTCCAGGACCCGTTTCAGTTTGTTTTCGGTGTCCTTAAAGTAGATGGCCGTCCGCAAGGTCCGCAACTCCTCCATGGCCTCAATGGGGGTCAGGTCGATATCGGCTCCGGCCAGCCGCTGACAGAGCAGAGTGACATAGGTGAGAGCCGCCACACAGACAAAGAGGTGAATCCGGATTTTCGAATCGGTCCAGTGGTAAAGGGGCAGCAGCGCCTTTTGGAAGAGGCTGCGGTTATCCTTGGCGTTGCCGATGGAGCGGTTGTTGGCCTTGCCGTTGCCATTGCTAAAGTCCGCTCCCAAGACGGCCCGAGTTACGCAGGCCTCGTAAATCTCTTCCACTTTCCAATCTTCACGGTCGGTAACGAGGATATTCTTTCCGAAGTGGCGCACGACCCCGGCCATTTGACTATGATCAAGCTGGAACTCCATGCGGAATTGGCCTTTATCCTGCACGAAATTTACCTGGAAGAGGGTTGGACTGATTTTGAGCTTTTGGCAAAGGTCTGCCAGGTAAGTCTTGGCGGCGTCGGCCGCCTTGCCCTCGCCCACCTCTTGGGCATTCCGCTGCTGGAACGCCGCCATTTCTTTGCGGACCCGCTGCACCTTCTTGCCCAACTCCTGGTAGCTCTTATGAAAGGTCCGGGGGTCAAAGGTGATGATTACCCGGCGTTGGCGCTCCCAAAAAGTCGCCTGAGTTTCATAATACAGGATCTTCTCATCTTCCGGGCTCACCGGCGAATACTTGGCCTCGTGCTTGCCCGGCAGGGGGCGAAAATCCTTTAACGAGACTTCGGTTAACGCGCCGGCAAAGTCGGGGGCGCAGGAGGCAATGAAATGCATGCCCCCTTTGTCATCGATTTGGGCAATAAGGGGGGCCACCGCCATGTCCTGATTCAACAGGATGGTTACATCTTTTGCCGCCACGCCCAAGGCAGCGACCCTGATCAGCAGGTGTTCCATATGGCTATAGAACCCGCTGACGGGCAAGCCTCCGGAAAAACTTTGATAATAGAGCGGCACCCCTGCATTCGCCTCGCTCACCAGAGCCAATCCCAACTGCTGCTCGGGAAAATGTTCCGCCAGGAATTCCTGATCCGCCTCGGGCATGGCCGGGAACGCGGCCGGCTTGGGAGCCGAGGCGATATTGGCGGCCTCGATAATGAGCCGGTGTTCCTGCTCTGGCAGAAGCGAATAGACCTTTTTGAAAAAGGCCGTCTTAATTTTGTCCAGGTCCGAATCGCTGATCCGGTCCCAGTGATTCCAGAAATTTTGGGAGTTCAAGGATTCCAGCCGCAAGGGACGGATCCTCTGGATGTCAGTGGTTTCATACCAGCTCGCCAGTTGCCGCTTACTGGTGGGGGCGATGGCTCGGTTCAAGGTGGCGTAGTAGACCAACTCACCCAAAGATGGTCCTCTGACCCGCTTTTTGGGAGGCAGAATCTCGTTAATCATGCCGGCCAGGTCCACGTCCCGATCCAGTTCGTTGAGGGCGAATACCGAGCCGAATTCCTTAGGAGAGAAACCGCCCTTGCCCATGGCTGCCTGGACTTTGTCGGCAGTGCCCAGATACACTTGATTGATAGTGGTGGGTTTTCCATAAACCCGCTGGGTCTCCCGAATATAGAAATATTCGTGGCCCTTTTTGACCTTCTTATAAAGATGTGCCATTATTTACCCACCTTTTTAAATTTTACCGATAGTTTTAAACTAATGATGGTCTTAATGTACCGACAATCTAGCAAGAAAAAAATGAGTCAAAGTACTCTTTCTTATAGAGCAAAGTACTCTTTCTTTGATATTTTTCCGGTTTATATTTTATCTCAATTATTTTCTAGGGGGGCGACGCAGGTTCAGAGGGAGGTAGTAGCCGCATATCCCTTATGGATGGCGTATTTCACCAAATCAGTATTCTTCTTGAAGTTTAATTTTTTCATAATTTTTGCACGATGATTTTGGATAGTGCGAAAGCTGAGGAACATAATTTCTGCCATTTCTTTGCTCGACTTGCCTTCGGCGATCAGTTTGATGATCTCGATCTCCCGCCGGGTCAGGGGTTCAGCGGGTTCGGCTTCCTCTTGGCGTTGGCTCTGGACATAGAGGTTTGCCAGGTCACTGGCCAAGAGCGGCGAGACGTAAAGCATCCCCTGCCTGATCTTCTCGATGGCATTGAGGAGCTCTTTGGGGGCATCTTCTTTCAGCAGGTAGCCGTCAACGCCCGCGGCCATGGCGTTATGCAGGTATTCTTTCTTTTTGTGCATGGTGAGAATCAGCACTTTAACGTTTGGGTACTCCTGCTTAATCTCCCGGGCAACCTCTATCCCCGGCAAAGAGGGCATGGTTATATCCAGGATCACCATATCCACCGGCAATTTCTTTAAAAGCCGCAACAGGTCAGGCCCATCCCCCACTTCGCCCACAACCTCAAACCCCGGAAAGGCCTCAATAATTTTTTTGATTCCCTCCCGCACCAGAACATGATCTTCAGCCAAAATAATCTTATACATAATCATTTCCCGGCCTTATTCGGTGGAATGGAAAATGTTATGGTGGTGCCATGCCCCCTCCGGCTGGCAATCTGGAGTGAGCCTTGAGCCATGAGGGCTCTTTCATGCATCGCGGTCAAACCTAAATTTTTTTTGGTAACCTTGCCGGACATAGTCTGCTTAAGATTAAACCCTTGGCCGTTATCCTGAATCCTAAAGAAGACTCTCTCATTTTCCTTTTTGACGGTTACGGCTATAAGATTGGCGTTGGCGTGTTTGACGATATTGGTCAAGGATTCTTGAAAAATCCGATAAACGTTGATTTGGGTTTCAGGGGAAAAAAGATGATCGACCTCATCAATCACCACCGAACATTTCATATTGTTATTGCGGCAGATCTCATCCACCAGGTAGCCCAGCGACGAGGACAGGCCCAAATCCTCCAGGCATGAAGGACAGAGATCCCAGGACAGGCGGCGCACATTTTCGATGACCGTGTCGATGTACGCCAGCATCTGCTCACAATTTCCCTTCAGAGGCAACTGGTCCGGCAACAGCATTTCTTCAATGCCCACCAAATGGATTTTCAAAACCGTCAAGGCCTGACCCAATTCGTCGTGCAATTCCCGGGCGACCCGCCGGCGCTCCTGTTCCTGAATGCTCAGGAGTTGGACCGTGAGCAGGCGCAGTTCCCGCTCCGATTCCTTCAAGGCCCTTTCCGCTCGCCGCCTTTCGGCCTGGGCCCGCAGGGCGCTAACGCCATAAGCCAAGTCGTTGGCCAAACCAAGCAGCAGGGTGATCTCCTCCTCGTCAAAGGCGTTGGCTTCCCTGGCGTAGATCGTCAAGGCCCCAAATGTTTTAGCACCCTTGAGCGGCAGCCCCAGTATAGAGGCATAACCCCGTCGGCGAGCTTCCTCCCGCCACGGGGCAAAATCAGGGTCATTCTGGGTATCGTGGCAAATGACCGGGGTTCCTTCCCGGATGGCCTTTCCAGTGGGACCGCGGCCCTGCTCCTTATCGGCCCAGGTCAGGCGCAAACTTTCCACATACCCGGCAACAAAGCCTTGTTGGGCCATGGGACGTATCGATTTATTGGCATCCCGCTCGGCATAACCCACCCAGGCCATGCAATAACCGCCCACTTCCACGATGATGCGGCACACCTCGTTTAATAACTCCGCCTCTTTCGTGGCGCGAATCAAGGCCTGATGGCATTCGGTGATGGCCTTAAGAGCGCGGCTGACTTTGTGTAGCGCCTCTTCCATCCGCTTCGGTGTCCCACTGCCTTCAGGGATGCTCATGCCGCCGCTCATGGTGGGTGCTATCGGAGATGGTTGGCCCGGTGGCCCTATCCCAGCATTTTCTGGCACTGCCCTTATTCCTAAGAGACTATTACTGTAAACTATTGTAAATTATTTTATTGTATACATAATTGATCAAGTTTACTGATAAATCAAGAAGATTTTTAAGGAGCCGCCGCAAGCAATTCCCGAGCCACAAGGTTCAGCAGGCCCCACACCGCATCCAGAAACCAAAACCGATCCAGGTGGGCCGGCAGGGTAAACGATACCTGGGCGGGAAACTCATCGTCAGCCTGCCATAAAATTACTTCCACCACCAAACCGGCAAAGACCTGCAGGGCTATAGTAGCATCGCCTGCCGGCCCGGTTTCGCCCTGCAATTTTTTCCCCGCCGCCACAAACCCCGCCACATCCCGGCCGAAACGTTCTTCCAGGGGACCGCTGGGGATGCCGTGGTGACCCCGAAAAAAGGTGGCCCCGCCGGGTAATTCTAGCGGGCTGATGCACGGCCCCAGGAGCGCAGGATCGATCTTCAACAGATACAAGAGCGCCGCAAGGCACAGCCGGAAGCCGCATTCCGCCTGGGGTGCGCCGAGGGCCTCAACATGGCGCCGGATCGGGTCCAACACCAGGGTCCGGTCCAAAAACCTGAGATGATATGCCCCCTCCTCATACCGTGCGCCGGTCCGGCGGGTAATTTCCTGAGGGTCGCGCTCACTCAGATCATGCCAGATCTCCTGACTCACATCGCTGCACGTTTCATACACCATGGCCGTGATCTCCGGGATTGACGCCCAAAAGAGAAAAAATTATAACGTAACAATTTATTCTGGGAGTTGTGGCGCCGGTTCGGAAGCAGTTTTATAGCGCTTGCCAAAAGCACTTTCCTTATTATTCCCCTCTCCTCTTGCGGAAGGTGGACTTTGCAGGCCGTTTTTGCATCTTCAAACGTTTCAGGAAAAAACCGAATGAGTCAGGGTAGTATGTATCGTATTATTCTTCTTTATATCAATTTCTTTATAAATACCTTAACTATAGGATAATATGCAAAATTTTTTCTATCCGCGTAGCGTGGCCGTGGTGGGAGTCTCCGAAACCCCGGCCAACCTGGCCCAGGGGATTGTCGCCAATCTGTTGCACTTCAGGTATCAGGGCAAGATCTTCCTGGTGGGACGCCGGCCCGGCGTAACCTTCGGCCTGCCCATCTTCCCTCGCTTAGCCGATCTGCCCGAGAAAGTTGACCTGGTGGCGATCCTGGCGCCGGCCCGGGCCGTGCCCTCCCTGGTGAGAGAATGCGGCGAACTGGGGATTTCCCGGGTTGTGGTGGAATCCGCCGGTTTCTCGGAATTAAACGACACCGGCCGCGCCCTTGAAGATGAGGTGCGCGCCGCTCTCGACCAGTATGGCATCCGCCTGGTAGGTCCCAATGGCCTGGGTCTGGTCAATCTGGAACTCGGCCTGGCCCTCCCCTTTGCCCAGATAGGCGAGCGCATTCACCAGGGGTCCATCTCCATCATTGCTCAAAGCGGTGGGGTGGCCACCCATGTCTTGGCCTGGATGACCAAAGAAGGTCTGGGCTTAAATAAGTTTTTGAGCCTGGGCAATAAACTGGATGTGGCCGAAAACGAGGTCCTGGAATACCTCCTCCAAGACCCCGGCACCGCCGCCATTTATGTGTACCTGGAAGGCATGCAGGACGGTCGCGGGTTTTTAGCCGCGGCCGCCAAAGCCACCAAGCCCGTCTACCTGCATATGGCCAATGTGGGGCCGGAGACGGCCACCATCGCCCATTCCCATACCGCCTCCTTGACCACCGATGAGCGGGTCTTGGACGCCGCCTGCCGGCAGAGCCGCATCATCCGGGTCAAGACCCAGGGGGAGTTTTTAAACGCCGCCCGGCTGGTGGGCCAGCCGCCGGTAACCGGCAATCGCCTGGTGGTCTTCTCCCGCAGCGGCGGCGAGGCCGTGGTCACCGCCTACGCCTGCCAAAGGTTCGGCTTCACCCTGCCACCCTTGTCCGACCAATTGGCTGCCTCCATTAAGGAGCGTTCCCGGGCCGGGGTCATCCACCCCACCAATCCCATCGACCTGGGGGATATCTTTGATTTCACCGTGTACACCGATATCATGGCCGCGGTGTGTGCCGACCCCCAGATAGACGCCGTGCTGTTCCATTACGGCCCTGTGGCGGACTTTGAGCTGGAAGCCGCGAGAGAGATGGCCCGGCGCATGCTGAAGTTGGCTCGAAAATCCCAAAAACCCCTGGCCGTCACCGTGCTCTGCACTCCTGACGAAGAAGCCTATATCCGGGACACCCTGGGCGTTCCGGTCTTTCATTTCCCCGAGGACGCGGTCCAGGCCCTGGCTTTCAGCCGTGACCTGGCCACCCGGAGAGATGTCTGGAACCCGGAAACATCCCCGCCCTTACCCCAGACCAGCGCCCTGGCCGGGCTGCTGGCGGACTTTGGCTCCGGAGGTTTTGTCTCCCTGGATCAAGCCCTGGCCCTCACAGAGGCCCTGAAAATCCCGGTGGCCCCCTGGGAAGCAGCCGCCACTGCCACTGAAGCCACCGCCGCGGCCGGCCGCCTGGGCTTTCCGGTAGTGCTCAAGCTCTCGGCCTTGAGCCTGATTCACAAAACCGAGGCCGGCGGCATCATCCTGGATCTTCATGATGCCGCGGCGGTTGCGCACGCCTTTGCCCATATGTCCGGGATCGCCCAAACCAGCCTGCCTCCCCGGGAGGCCTGGCGGGCGGTGGTCATGTCCCAGGTGGCGAAAGGCCGGGAAGTGCTCCTGGGCGCCCGGCGGGATGACTCCTTCGGTCCGGTGGTGGCCTTCGGCGCCGGGGGGGTGGATACCGAAATTTTGGACGACGTCGCACTCCGGGTCGCCCCCTTAAGCCCGGCTCAGGCCCTGGATCTCATTGCCGAAACCCGTATCGGCCGCATCCTGGCCGGGACTCGGGGGAGGCCTCCAGCCGACCTGGAAAGCTTAAGCCGGGCGCTGGCGGCCCTGTCCCAACTGATGCTGCAGTTCCCCCAGATTAGGGAGGTCGATCTCAACCCGGTGCTGGTCTTCCCGGGCAAACCCGGGTTAGTGGCACTGGACGCCCGCATGCGGGTGGGGATGTAACATGTACACAGGCCCCGACAATGGCGGTCTATGCCGCCGGGTTGCTTAACTTTTGAAAAATGACACAATATAATCCAAGTTACTCTCTTGCCGGATCGGCCTGGCGGAATTTTCGCCTTTGGTAGCACAGGTTTTCCAGCCTGTGCTGGTGGGCGGTGTCCAACCCACTTTGCTAAAGGTTTTTTCTGACCACCGGCAACTTTTCCAAACAGGTGATCGTATCGTGATTGTGAGCTTCTTTGTCGGCCTCATTGCAGGCCTCTTTGGTGGATTGGTTGGCCTTGGCGGGGGAGTAGTCATGATCCCCTTGATGATCTGGTTTTTTCGATTCAATCAGCACCAGGCCCACGGCACCAGCCTCATGGCCCTGGTGTTCACCGGGATTTCCGGGGCTATCACTTATTATATGAAGGGGTCGGTGGACGTCATGGCCGCAATTCTGCTGGCGACCACCGCGATCTTTACCGCTCGCTTCGGCGCGCTCTATGCCAATGCCCTGCCGGAGTGGAAACTGAAACGAGCCTTCGGTGTTTTCATAATCTGCGTCTCCCTGTTGCTGCTCGGCAAACCCTATCTCTCCCACCTATCCTTTCTCTCCCACCCGGCCACCGGCTGGGGCAAGGTCCTGGCCCTGTTAGGCAGCGGGGCGGTGGCAGGATTTCTCTCAGGCATGATGGGCGTAGGCGGCGGTTCTATCATGGTGCCGGCCCTGGTGCTGCTGGTGGGCTTGAACCAGTATTCGGCTCAGGGCAGTTCGCTTTTGGCCATGGTCCCGGCCGGCGCTGTGGGCGCGTTTACCCATTGGCGCCTGGGCAATGTGGTGACCGGGGTTTTAATCGGCCTTATCCCCGGCATTTTAGTGGGGACTTTTTGTGGGGGGACCCTGGCGCACCTCATGACTGAAGCCAATTTGAGGCTGATTTTTGCCGCGGTGCTCATCTGGCTGGGAATCCGGGATATCAAGAAGGCCTTGCAAATCAAGGCCTTGCTGGAAACGGTGCCGGTCCGGGTCCGCGTTTGAAAACTTGACGGGGGAGGGACGGTTGCATACCAAACTTAAAGAGATCACCCCCAGTGACCTGGCGGACCTCATCCGCCGCCACCCCCGGGTAGTGGCCTTAACCGGCGCTGGTATTTCGGTTGCATCCGGCATCCCGGACTTCCGCAGCCCCGGCGGCCTCTGGGAGCGCTTTGACCCCCTGGAGTACGCCCATGTCCAGGCCTTCCGCAAGAACCCCGCCAAGGTCTGGCAGCTTTTGCTCGAAATGGACGAGACCATCACCCGAGCGCGGCCCAATCCAGCCCACTATGCCCTGGCGGCACTGGAAGCCAAAGGCTATCTTGCCGGCATCATCACCCAGAACGTGGACAATCTGCACCAGGCTGCGGGCTCTCACCGAGTCGTGGAGTACCACGGCAACGCCTTGCGCTTCGTCTGCGATAAGTGCCGCGGCCACCACCCCCGGGAGAGCCTGGATTTTTCGAACCCTCCCCTCTACTGCCTCTGCGGCGGCCTGATCCGGCCCGACGTGGTCTTCTTCGGAGAGGCGATTCCCCCCGCGGCCCAGACCGAGGCCGAGGACCTGGCTCAGCACTGCGACCTGCTCCTGGTCATCGGCACCTCGGGAGAGGTGGCCCCGGCCAGTTACATCCCCGCCATCGCCAGGCAGTGGAACGCCATTATCGTGGAGAACAACCTGGAACCCACCCGCCTGACCCACACCCTGGCCCACCACTTCCTGCCCGGCTCCGCAGGAAAAATGCTGCCCCTGGTTCTCAAGGACCTTTAATACCACATTAAGAGCCGTCGGGCGGGAAAGGGAAGCGCATCCCGTCTTTGCTCCTCGTTACTCCTGTTACGAAAAGTTCAAGGTTCAAGGTTCAAAGTAGAGTGGCGGGCGGGGACGCCCGCCCTACCGGGGTTTCATGGTTTTGAGAGAGCCAAAGGCTCATGAGCGACTGCTCTGAAAATGAATCTCGTAGGGCGCGTCTTACGCGCCAAAAACGGTGCGTGAGACGCACCCTACTTTAATTTTCATGGTTTTGAGTGTTCCCTTGGAACATGAATGGCTCGTTCCCAAGTTGTACTTGGGAACGCAATTGCCCGATAAAAAATCTTTTCAGGTTAGCGAGCCCAGCCCCGACTGGCAGTGATTATTCTGAATGTGCGCCTCAAATTCTGGCCGGAGATTTTTTTTAAGCGGCATGTTTGCGCCCTACGGTTGAGGTAGCTGGTTGGTCGTTTGCTGAGTGCTTGTTTAAAGAGCAGTCTTTGGTTCGATCAAGACGCCACGACTATCTACAGGAATCACCTCAAGAGGATAGAAACCCATATGGACGAGGCCCTTTTAGTCATACTGCCATTGACAATGAGGCCGAGGAAGATCTTATCTTCTGGAAATGCAGCACGCAATTATATAAATAATTGTCTATTTCGCCAAAATCCCGGCCTACTTTCTTGACCATCGTGATATTTAGTAGTATAAGTTTTATAATATTATTCATTAAAATAAATTTAACTATGAGAAAGGAGCGACATGCTATGGAAGAGAATGTGAGCGAAAGGTCTATGTTCCCTGAGATGCTTCCACCTCAACCGCAACCTTGGTTTGAACTGGCACTGAGGTACCTGGATCGCGACCAGCAGAGAACAATCGTGGCGCGGATATTGGATATGCATATTATGCAGCAGGAGCAGTTGCTCGAAGTGGCCAAAATGGCGAGAGATATGCTGAAGAAGGGACCCAAAACCCGGTAATGCCGGAGTGAGAGTGAAACACGGCTCGAAGTGGAGGGATACTTCAATTTCTGAGAATCCTCATAGCAATGAATAATCCTCTGTCAAGCCGGTTAACTCAGGAGAATTGATGGCTCTTCCGGCGACCTGTTGCGATATTCTCATTGTTGGTCATGAAGATGAGGAGAACCTGAGCATCCGCTCGGTTGCAGCATTCCTCATGAACGAAGGAATAAGGGTCGGGATCGAGCCCTATAAGAGCTCAAGGAAAGAGGCGATCCTTGAACGCATCATAAGGGATAACCCCGCGATAATCGGCTTTTCCATATCATTTCAAGCAAGTATCCCTGATTTTGCCGAATTGACCGATTATCTCCGCAGAAATGAAATGCGCCGGCACTTTACGGCCGGCGGACATATACCTACCATAGCCCCTGAGACGGTATTCGAAATGATACCTGGGCTGGATACCGTTGTACGACATGAAGGCGAACACACCCTCCTGGAGCTTTATAAGAATGTGGATAAGCCCGATCTTTGGCCGGGTATCAGGGGGCTGGTAGTGCGGAGGAACGGAGTGATTGAGGCTGCGCCTCCGAGGCCCTTGATTGAAGACCTTGACGCCCTGCCTTTTCCCATAAGATCAGACTCATTTGAAACCTTCCGAGGGCTCGGCATTTGTCAGATGCTCGCAAGCAGGGGATGTCCTTACAAGTGCAGCTTCTGCAGCATACATCAGTTCTATAGTGACGCGATCGGGCCCAAGCGTCGTCTGCGTTCTCCTGCAAATATTGTCCATGAGATGGAGCAACTCTTTCAGAAGGGTGTGCGCATATTCAGCTTTATTGATGATGGCTTGATCACCAGGAACAGGTCGGAGCGCAGGTGGGCGGAAGAACTCGCTCAGGCGCTTGAAAGGAGCGGCCTCGCTGATGAGATCATCTGGAGCATGTTTTGCCGTGTGGATGAAGTGGACGCGGATATTCTTGGCAGGCTCAAGGATTGCGGGCTGGGATTTATCGGTATAGGTATCGAGTCAGGGAATGAGCAGGGGTTAAAAACCCTTAACAAGCATTACGCCGTAGAGGATATCTTCCGCTCCATGGATATCGTTCAGCGCCTTGGGTTATGCTTTGAATACGGCTTTATGATGTTCGATCCCGATAGTACCTTCCAGTCAGTAAAGGCCAATTTAGATTTCCTGAAAAGGCTTTGCGAAAGTGGCAGCGCACCCGTTCGCTTGACAAAAATGGTCCCTCTTATGGCTACGCCCATCGCCCGTCGTCTCCATGAGGAGGGAAGGCTTGCCGGAACCATAGCCTCGCCTAACTTCACCTATGAAGACAAGAGGCTCGATCTGCTGGATCTTTTTTTCGCCAGGGCTTTCGGTTCTGTATTCGGCAAGAATGGGGTGGTTGATAGGTTACGAAGCGCCATGAAAGATGCTGTAGTCATCGATAAATTTTTCCCAGGCCGTTATGATGCCAAGGCTTATGGAGAATCTATAACGGGTTTGACAAGGGCATTTAATGATTCGGCTTTTGAGACCCTTTATAAGGCAGCTCGGTTCATGGAGGATAGGAGCGAAGAAGATATTCTCTATTACTGGTATTTGCTCGATATGCTTTGCCGGCAGGAGTTGGAGACTCAATCCGAAATTGCGCAGGCCCTGGAGCAATCGTCCCCTGCCGAAATTCAGGCCTGACGGTCCCCGAGGTTATTTTCAAACTCAACTCATAGGGAGAATATCTAGTCGTTTCACAGGGATGATCTGGATTGAAGATCACTCTATTGATGAACTCCCTAATCGACTTCTGTCGCTGATGGTTAGGTTTGCTCAAAATCTAAGGCTAAAGAAGTTGTAAAGAGGCCGCCGTCCCCCAACAAAGAAAAGCCGGGAAGGATGATCTGCCCTTCCCGGCTCTGTAATCCGACCGCTTTCGGTCGAGGGCCTCGTTAAGCCCGGTTACCTGCTAAGGTTGGTTCAGCCGCGCTTACTTCGCCGCGGGGGTGGTTTCCATGTGGCCGCCAGCTTTCTTCTCGGCTCCGCCTTTTTTGGTCGCCTTCTTGGTCTCTGGCTTGGCCGGATTGGCCTTTTCCTTGTCTCCCGGTTTCACCACTTCTTTGGTCTTGTCTCCGGTCTTGACTGCTTCTTTGGCCGCGGGCTCGCCGGGCTTGGTGGCTTCCTGGGGAGTTACCTGGGTCTGGGCCTGAGTGCTCTTGACCTCGGGTTTCTCCGGGGTTTTAGCAATCTGGGCCTGGGCCGCGGCCGCGAGCCCCAGGGCAAAAGTCATGGCAGTCAGCGTGCTGATAATCTTTTTCATTCGGTTTTTCTCCTACCGGTTTAATGGGACCGCCTGTTGCGATCTACATTCTATGAATGCATAAAGCTTGCCAGAAATTGAACCGACCACCTTATTATCAACCATTTGATTTTAATAGATTAATAGCAGATCGAGCCAGCTAACCGCTGGAGTCTCTGCAGCCCCCCTCTCCTTTAAATCTAAAAATGAGAGAAAGTGCAGTTCGCCTGCCATTTCTGTATCAAATTGACAAAATTGCCTGGAGCCTTCCGGCCAAGACCAAGCCGGCACGAAGTGCCAAGACCTACCTCCCTTGCCGGTCAGGCTTTCGGACAGGAAAAGAATTGAATCTTAAGACGGCTTGGTTACTACATCTTGTAGCAATTTCCCGAAGGTATGGTGGGGAGAGTGCAGGGGGTGAAAAAGTTCAAGGGCTGAGGATTTCCCCTAAGCCCTTGAATAATTCTTTGGTGGGCGATGGGCGACTCGAACGCCCGGCCTTTGGTTCCGGAGACCAACGCTCTATCCACCTGAGCTAATCGCCCTCTCAAAAAATCATATCAAATTCGGGGTCTCTGTCAAGGTAGATCGGAAGCTCAGGGTGGCTCATGATCTTGTCAGGGCGGGATAAATCAGAACCCGTACTGAAAACAATTTTTTAATGCTGAATTACTTCCAGACGAAGCAAATGGCGGCCGTTGATCATAACAGCTACGGATTAAATTGTTCAGGGGGGTTCTTGGGCCGCGTCAATTCCATAATTTTACTGTCACAAAGGGGCCCTGGTTTACCGGCGGGGTCTCGCCCTGGGCCACCCACAGGAGGCGCTCCCCGGGATTAAAGATGGCCGAGACCGCGGTGCCGGCATTGGCAACTTGGGTATCGGCGAGAATGCTTTGGATATCTTGCTCCCCCACCTGCCGATCCCGGGCCAGGTGCTGGAGGCGCTCATTGCGGGCCTGGCTGTAGGCTTCGGAGAAATGATAGGCGGAGAGGGTGGAATGGGGAGGAGGCGGAGGAAAGCGCCCTTTCAGTACCTGCATGGCCGGGCTTTGAAAATGATTGGTGGTGGTGAGGACCCCATGGTGGGGACGGCGCACCACGCCATGCCGGGCCGAGAGCTCTAGCACCACGGCTTCTTTGGGACCGCAGAGCAATAGATTGTTGCCGATGGTGCCGGGTGATTTCAGGACACGCGCGGCCACCGCACTCACGGTATCTCCGTCTTCCAGGGCCTGCCGGTAGCGCAGCGCCGCCGGAATCCCTTTAAGGGAACGCTCCCGGCTCATGGCAGAGAGTTGGGCCAGGGCCACACCGGCATAATTCATGCCGGTGCAGATCCCCACATATCCCGGCCAGGCTAACGAGACCAGACGTTGCCCCTGATGCGGTTCCAGGAGAAATAGGGTCTTGAGTTGAGCCAAGGGTTCGATGAAGAGCGGGTAATCCAGGTTGCGCCCCATGAGATAAGCCCGATCGGCGGTGCGGCGCTCTCCTACCGCCAAGGCCGAGCACCGGGGGCTGTTGTTAGCCAGATCATCCACCACATTGATGAGCAGCAGGCTGCCCAGCCCCAAATCGGCTCCGGCCGCGACCCCGGCCAACTCCTCTCGCAGGTGTGGCGGGATGTGGGGTAAAAACCCCCGGGCCAGCCAGGTAAGGAGGCCGAACAAAGGTAGGGCTCCGGCATACAGACTGATCCGGGCCAGGTAGGTCAAGAGGACCCGCCGCAGCACGCGGATGTCGTCGCCCAGGATTTGCCCGTGGCGACGGCCCCGCTCCGTGGGGGACCCCCAGAGCTCCAGCGTACGCAGCATATACCCTTCCTTAATCAGCCCCTTGAGATCCACAGCCCGCTGGCTTGTGCCCACGATGGTTTTTCACGGCATCATTTGGCAAGCGACCCAAGCCTTTTCAAGTCCATCTGTTGCGCCGCGGTTTTTAATACCTCGAGATTATCGATGCCCTCACCATCGAGTTTTACCCAGAACCGGTCGGCCACACTGATGTTCAACTCACCCTGCTTGTCCCGCTGGCGGTAGGATTCCAGGGCTCTGAACCCCTGTACCTCGGTGGTGCGCACGGTCACTTCGGTACTTTCTATTTCCGGTTGTTGCCCCGTTAAAAAGGGGATGGGCTTCCCCAGGAAATCCATAATGATAATCTCGAGGGTCATGTCGCCAGCCCGGAAGGAGACCCTGGCTTCGCTCACCATCCCCTTGCCCTGCTTCAGGGTAGTACCGCAGGGCTTGCCTATCATAGCCCAGCCGGGGATTTTAATATCCATAAATGACAGCAGTTCCTGAAAATTGACCACCTCCGCCCGGGCTGGCAAGGCCAGGGTGCAGAGTATCACTAATAAGCCCAACAAGGTCATCGGCCGGCTTATTTTCATGGGATGGCCAGGCATAGTTTTCCCCTGTGACAAACCTCTAAAATTTCTCCATGAGAAAACCCCGGGGAGTTATAGGCTTTCCCGGGAGTATTTCAACCAAAACGCGGTGGTCAGTCCCCAAATGATTCCAAAAAAAGTAATCAGGACCGGCGCCGTATAACCCAGTTCCAGCCCAAGCAGGCCTCGCCCCATTTTCGGGAAGATAACCAGCAACTGCACCAGCGTCTGCCCCAAGCTGTAGAGTGCCCCCCTGGTATAGTAAGACATCTTAAGGGGCAAGAAAAACAAGAACGCCCAGATGCCACCCCACACCATGTGCTGATAAATCCACATGGGGGTCAGGGGCATGGCCATCTTGAATCCAAGCAGGGCGTTGAGGCCGGCGGCACCGAAGCCCCAGGCCACGATGGCCTTAACCAAGCCGCCGAAAGCGCCGGCGGCAAAAATCAGGCTGAGGTTGCGATAAAAGTTGTTCATATGCGTTCCTTTGCAATGAGGGTCAAGGTGGTTGACCGGATTGGCAGGCAAATTTCAGGATTATCTGATTGACGTAATTTTAAAATATTTTTCTCCAGGCCCCAAAAAGTTTTCATGGCGGAGGCGAGAATTTCTCTGGAGGAATCGTGGTTGAGTTAGTGGTTTGGGGACCGGGCTAAACTTATTTTCGGCGCACCAGGTTCAACCACCATGCCGCGGCAACTCCCCAGACGGCGTTATAGAACAACACGAACACAGGCGTGAGCGCGCCAAGTTCCAGGCCCAAAGCGCCTTTGTGGGCTTGGAGGGGAAATACCAGGAAAAGTTGCACCAGACTGGGACCCAGGCTGAAGAGCAAGCCCCTAATCGGAAATGACACCCGGCCCATCGGCACCAGGAACAACAAACCCCAGAGCCCGCCCCACACCAGCTTGGGGTAGAGCAGGGCGGTGGAAAGCGGCGGGCCGATTTGGACCCCGAGGGCCTGGGCGATTCCCAGCCAACCAAACAGCCAGACTGCCAGGCAGTTGAGCAAGCCTCCGAAAAGCCCGGCCACAAAAACCAGGGAGAGATTTTTCAGGGAAAGGTTCACGGTAACCTCCTCAAGAGATTATTTGAGACTCCTGATGAACTTTCTCCGATCTCGGCCCCGCCTGCCGTAGGCGTAGATCAAATGCTCGACCCGCGGCCGGTCATCACCGAGATGAAAAGAAAACGCCCGGTCTTCAATGACCCGGTCGGCCACGGTCATCCGTTCGTGTTGCCGCCGGTGCTCCATCCAGGTTTCCATAATAAAGGTTTCTATAAAGCGGCCCGGATTGGTGGTATCCTGAAACAGCCCCCAGCGGATGGCGCCGTCGCGGCGCCGGATGACGCCCAAGGCCCGCATGGCCTGGGCAAATTCTCGGGCCTCCCGGAGGTTAATCAGGTACTCCACCGTTACCAAAACTGGACCTTGTTCCGGTTTGGGCTCAAGGATCAGGTGAGGTTCAGGCCAGTGGAGAGACGGAGTCAGGTCCGAGTCCTCATCCAGGATGACCCGATAGCGGATGGCGGCCAGGAGCCCCAGAACCAGACCTCCGGCGGAGTAGAGCAGGGCGGCCTTGAGGTCTTGATGCGTGGCCACCGCGCCCCAAATGACGCTGCCGCCACTCAAGCCGCCGGCAAAAACCAGCATAAAGACGGCCAGTACCCGGGCCCGCACCCAGGCCGGGACCGCAATCTGGATGGCCACATTGAAGATGGAAACTATCACCAGCCAGGCGCAGCCACTGACCACCATGGCCATTACCAAGACCATCATGGTGGGCACCAGAGCCAGGACCGCGATCATAGCGGCGGCGAGTATGGTCATGCCGGCCAATAGGACCTCGCCGGGAATCAGGCGTTGCATCCGGGGCAAAAGTAAGGCGCCGCCCACCGCGCCGGCCCCGAAACATCCCAAGAGGATGCCGTAGTCGGCGGAACTGCCGCCCAGTTCATAGCGGACCACCAGGGGGAGAAGCGCCCACAGGGAGCTGCTAAAAAAGATGAAGATACCGACCCGCCAAAGCACGGCCTGTAACTTCGGGGAATGGCGGACATAGCGCAGCCCGGTGTGGATGGCGGCGGCCATGCGTTCCGCGGGCAAAGCGGTGTCGGTGACCGGGCGCTCCCAGCGGTACAAGACCACCATTACCGCCAGGAAAGAAAGGGCATTGAGGGCAAAGGTGGCTCCGGCTCCGGCTGTGGCCACGAGGATGCCTCCCAGCGCCGGTCCCACGGCCCGGGATACATTAAATCCGGCGCCGTTCAAGGAAATGGCCTGGGTCAGTTCGCAACGGGGCACCAGTTCGGGCATAATGGCCTGCCAGGCCGGGGCATTCATGGCGGCGCCCAGGCCCAGCAGAAAGGTGAAACTCAGCAGCACCCACGGCGAGGCGGCCCCCAGGAAAGTCAGGGCGGCCAGGAGTGCTGCGGCCACCATCATCCAGGCCTGGGTCACCAAGAGCAGCCAGCGACGGTCGATAATATCCGCCAGGGCCCCGGCGGGCAGCGCCAACAGGAACATGGGCAAGATGCTGGCGGCCTGGACCAGGGCCACCATAACCGGAGAGGTGGAGAGCGACGTCATGAGCCAGGCCGCGCCCACGCTTTGCATAAAGGTGCCGATATTGGAAACAATGGTGGCAATCCATAAGGCCCGGAACACCGGATGGCTGAAGGGGATCCAAGGCGAGATGGCGGCAGCGGCAGTTTTCATGGTAGAGGCAAGGACGGTTGTTTGTTTTAAAATCAGCCTCGATTTCTCAACCGCAGAGGGCACTTATTTCAATATAAGCATCGATCCGGGTTTGTCATGCCTGTAAGGGTTTTAGGGGTTGATGACGGATAACGGCAATATGGTTAATGAAATTATGCGGGCAGGGAAAACGGGGGCCTGAGTTCCTCAGACCCCCGCGGCTTACGATGCGTTGGAATTAACCCAGGATGGCCTTCAGGTCCTCATCCGGGGTGGTGATGGGCATGATGTTGAAGTTCTTCACCAGCACGTCCAGGACGTTGGGAGTGATGAAGGCCGGGAGGCTGGGTCCCAGGCGGATGTTCTTGATGCCCAGGTAAAGGAGAGTCAGCAAGATGGCCACCGCTTTCTGTTCGTACCAGGAGCAGATGATGGACAGGGGCAGGTCGTTGACTCCCACCCCGAAGGCGTTGGCCAGGGCCAGGGCGATTTGCACCGCGGAGTAGGCATCGTTGCACTGGCCTATGTCCAACAGCCGGGGGATGCCGCCGATGTCGCCCAGCTCTTTGTCAAAGAAGCGGAACTTGCCGCAGGCCAGGGTCATGACCACGGTATCCTTGGGGGTCTTCTCCACGAACTCGGTAAAGTAGTTGCGGGTGGGCTTGGCCCCGTCGCAGCCGCCCACCAGGAAGAAGTGGCGGATTTGCTTGTTCTTGACTGCGTCGATGACCGCTCCCGCCACGCCCAGGACGGCGTTCCGGGCAAAACCGGTCATGACGGACTTGCCATTGCTGTCCTCGGCAAACCCCGGCATGGCCAGGGCCTTGTCTATCACCGGCTTAAAATTGAGATCCGGGATGTGGGTGATGCCGGGCCAGCCCACCAGACCCCGGGTGAACAGGTTGGGGGCATAAATCTCCTGAGGCCGCTGGATGCAGTTGGTGGTCATGACGATGGCGCCGGGGAACTGGGGGAATTCCTTGGCCTGGTTCTGCCAGGCGGTGCCGAAGTGGCCGTAGAAATGGGGATACTTCTTGAGACCGGGGTAGCCGTGGCAGGGGAGCATCTCGCCGTGGGTATAGACGTTGATACCTTTGCCTTCGCTCTGTTTCAGGATCTCTTCCAAATCCAGGAGGTCGTGCCCGGAAACCAGGATGGCCTTGCCTTTCTTATGCCCCAGGGGGACCTTGGTGGGCACCGGGTGGCCGTAGCGGCCGGTGTTGGCCGCGTCAAGCAATTCCATAGTCCGCAAGTTGATCTCGCCGCATTTCAACACCAGCGCCAAGGCGTCGTTCAAGCCCATATCTTTGGCCGCGGTGGCGGCCAGACCCTCGTGGATGAAGGCATAGACCTTTTCGTCTTCTTGCCCCAAAATCCGGGCGTGATCGGCGTAGGCGCAGACTCCCTTAATGCCGAAAAGCAGGGTGTGTTTGAGGGCCAGGATATCGGGGTCAGCGGCGGGATAGGATTTGAGGCCCACCGTTTCCGCCTGTTTCAGCAAACCTTCCAGGGTGGCTTCGGGCTTTAAGGTGGCGGGACCCGCGCCTACATCCACCTTGCCGCCCGCCTTGGCGACTTTGGCTTTCAGTTGTTCCCTGAGTTCGACGCTCTTTTTGATCAACTTGACCAGGCGCTCGGGGTCGAAGTCCACGTTGGTCAGGGTCGAAAACGCCGCCTCGCAGGTGAAAACGTTGATATCCCGGTCGCTGACGCCCTTTTTACGACCTTCTACAGCCACCTGCGCCAGGCCCTGAAGACTATAAATCAATAAATCCTGGAGGGCCGCCACTTCGGGATTCTTACCGCAGACACCCTGAATGGTACAGCCCTCGCCTTTAGCCGCTTGTTCGCATTGATAACAAAACATGGTCAACCTCCTGAATTCTCTATTTTGAAAAACCCTTTGATCTGACTGGGCTTGAACCAAGGTTACAGGTAATTTAATGCCAGCCCCGCCATGCCGCCTTGACTTAAGACAAAAGTTTCAACATTTTCTCAGCGCTGGGGAAAATTAGTCTCAATACGAAGATTTTGGAGGCCTTTGGGGCGGAGCACTGAGGCAGGAAATGCCACCTCCTTGAGGACTATTGACAAAATTGTTAGCCTCAAAGATAGACATTAATTTACAAAAAACCACCCTCCGGTGATTTTTTGCGGTTGGGAAACTCCGACAAGGGCCAGGACCCGTGAGGTAATTTCCGGACGGTAGCGCTATTCCAGGATTTCCTTGAGGGCCAGCAACTCGTCTCGGATGGACTTGAGGAGAGTCAACACCTGGTTGTCCATGGGGACGGGGAAGGGTCGGGACGGCAGCAAGCGATGCTGCTCCGGCTTGTAGTGCATCTGGCGGCGCATGGCTGCCAGGCTCAGTTTTTCTTCTTCACGCAGACGCTTGATTTCAAAGATAAGCTGGATATCGGCAGGGCGGTAGAGGCGGTGGCGAGAGCCGCGGCGGTTGGGTTTCAGGAGTTTGCCCTGGTTCTCCCAATACCGCAGCACATGGGTTTTCACCCCGGTGATACGGCTTACCTCACCGATGGTGTAAAAGGCTTTGCGGGGGATATCCTCTTCCACGCTCTCCGTTACGAGCCTCTATTGAGAAAAGTTCAAGGTTCAAGGTTCAAAGTTAACATAGTGTGCACACCGCGCTGCATTACCCAGGATTACGGCGGGCACGGAGGCCCGCCCCACCGGATTTTTCATGGTTTTGAGAAAGCCAAAAGGCTCTGGCGCGACTGCAATAATAAGTTGATCAAATGAAGCTTTTGTAGCTCGGTGATGGATCAAGCCTTTTAAACCGATCTTACCCCAAGAAGATTCGGGCGTCCAGCGCTGCGGCCCCCTTGCCTGCCTCGAACACCACAAAAGGATTGATATCCAGTTCTTTCAGCTCAGAGAAATCCAGGACCATCTGGGAGAGGCGCTCCAGGGATTCTACGATGGCGGCCAGGTCCGCCGGGGGTTCGCCCCGAAAACTCGTCAGGGTGCGGTAGCCCTTGAGCCCCTGGATCATTTTCAGGGCCCAATCCTCGGAGATGGGGGCCAACTGAAAGTTGACATCCCGGAACACCTCCACAAAAGTGCCCCCCAGGCCGAACATCAAAAGCGGCCCGAAATGCGGATCCCGGCTCATCCCTAAGATAGTCTCCCTGCCTTTGGGCATCATTTTTTGCACCATCATGCCCTGGATGTCGGCCCCTGGGTGGGCTCGGGTAACCGATGCCCGGATTTCATCAAAAGCCCGCCGAACCTCCTCGCCGTTGGCCAGGTTAAGTTTCACCCCGCCCACGTCGAATTTGTGGATAACATCGGGGGAGACGATTTTCAAGGCCACGGGATAGCCTATATCTGTGGCCGCCTGAGACGCCTGGTCTGCATCATGGGCCCAATAAAAGGGGACCCCCGGGAAGCCGTAAGCCTGGAAGATTTCATGGGCTTCGGGCTCCAGGACGAATTTGCGGCCGGCCGCTTTGACGCGGTCCAACACCGCTTTCACTCTGCCGCGATCGACGTCCTCGAAGGTCTTCACATCATACCGGTCCCGGTGAATATTGGCGGCATAGCGGGCCATGGCGCCCATGCCCCGGGCCGCCTCTTCAGGGAAGTGGTAGTGGGGGAGTTTAGCTTTGGACCAGATGGCCAGAGTCTCCTCGATTTCTCCCAGTGCCATCTGGCAGACCAGGGTGGGTTTTTTATACACGGGAGCCACTTCGGCCACCGTAGAGGCGATGGCCGCCAGGTTGGTCATGAGCTGGGGGGTGGAGATGACGATGACCCCGTCCACGTTGGCATCTTTCAACACACCCTCCAGGGCGATCCGATACCGGTCTTCACGGGCATCCCCCAAAACATCCACCGGGTTGTGCACGTTGGCCGCAGGGGGAAGCCCGGCTTTAAGTTTGGCCACGGTCTGATCCTCAAATTCGGCAATCTCCAGGCCGTAACGCACCGCGGCGTCGGTGGTCATAATGCCTAAGCCCCCGGCATTGGTGACGATGGCCACCCGGTTGCCTTTGGGGAGCGGCTGGGCGGAAAACGCCAGGGCATAATCGAACAACTCCTCCAAGGATTCCACCCGGAGGACGCCGCACTGGGCAAACAGAGCGTCATAGGCCTCATCGGAACCGGCCAGGGCCCCGGTATGGGACGAAGCCGCCCGGGCCCCCGCCGCGGTCCGGCCGGATTTGATAGCCAGGATGGGCTTTTTATTCCCCTTTTCGCCGGTAATCTCCCGGGCCAGTTGGAAGAAACGCTTGGGGTCGGTAAGGTCCTCCAGATAAAACGCGATAACGTCGGTCAGCGGATCATCTTTCAAATAGGCCAGAAAGTCGTTTTCATTGAGGTCGGCCTTGTTACCCACCGACACGAACTTGGATAGGCCGATCTCCTCTCCTTGGGCGTACTCCAGGGCCGCCACCCCTACCGCGCCACTTTGGGACACCAGGGCAATGTTGCCGGCGCGGGGCATCAGCCGCGCAAACGAGCCGTTGAGGGAAACCTCGGGGTTAGTGTTGATGATCCCCAGGCAGTTGGGGCCCAGCAGACGGATGCCATGGTCCCGGGCGGCTTTAAGAACCTCCTGCTCCTGCTGTACACCAGCGCCGCCCAACTCCTTGAAACCCGCGGTGATGACGATGGCGGCCTTGATGCCCTTTTGGGCGCATTCCTCCATGGCGGCAGGGACTTGGGCGCTGGGGACGATGATGATGCTCAGGTCCACCTCGTCCGGGATCTCCAAAACGGAGGGAAAGGCTTTGACGCTCATGACGCTGGGGGCTTTGATATTAACCGGGTACACGACCCCGGCATAGCCGTGTTTAAAGACATTGGCAAATACCGCTTGGCCCACGCTGCCGGGCCGGTTGGTAGCGCCGATGACCGCCACGGAGCGGGGTGCAAAAAGGACGTTGAGATCCTGCGGATTAGGTTCCATTATTTTGCCTTTCTGGTATATGGCAAGAGGGTTGTTTGGCCTTGCCGGTCTGCCGCTCTCCCCAAGCCTGAATTTCCTGGGCGATGCGCCGGGCCGCTTCCGGGATGGCTGCGGCCACGGCCGGGGATAAGCCGTCACCGAGAGCAAAATTTTGCCCCTCAATCCCGTAAATAATGAGAACGGGCGGCAGTTCCTGAAAAAGGCGGCCCAGGGCTACGGCTTCAGCCACTCCCCAGCCGTGCGAAGACGCCGGCGAGGCTACCGGGAAGGTGGCCGCGGGGTCGTGCGCGTCAAAGCGATAAATGGCCCCCGGGGGGCCGCCGGCTACCACGGCGTCCACGACAATTACCCGGGGGGCGCCCTGCCAGGCGTCGGCGAGCGTGGTGCCCGTTCCCGGGCTCTCGGCAATCTCCGCATAGGCGAAATTTTCTTTCCGCAAGCGCTGGGCTATCATCAGACCCGCAGCATCGTCCCCCCGCCAGGCATTGCCGACGCCGATAACCTTAATAAGAGTTTTGGGGCGGATATGCATGGTGATAAGCATTATCGTAGGGGCGGGTTTGAAACCCGCCCCTACAGGAAGATACGCCGCCCAGAGCGGCAGTGCCGCAAAGTAAGCGCCGGGAAAACCTCTTCTCAATCAAGATAAGGAGGATCCTCCCGGCGCTCAAGCAGCTTCACCATTTTTTTCCGCAGCGGGCTACCGGCGCTCGAATTTGACCTTCAAGAAATGGGTGGCGCAGGAGATGCAGGGGTCGTAGTTGCGCACCATCTGCTCGCACTGCCAGGTAAGTTTTTCGTCAGGCAAATCCAGGCGCTGGGATACGAAGTGGAACAGATCATCTTCGATGATCCCCTGATTCTGAGAGGTGGGCGGCACGATCTTGGCCTCCTGGATGACGCCGTCCGTATCTATCCGGTAACGGTGATAGAGCAACCCCCGGGGGGCTTCGGTCGCGGCGCAGCCAACTGCGGCCCGGGGCTCAACCGAGACTGCGGGGGCCTCCGGCCGTTCGTAAGCCTCGATGATGCTCAAGGCTTCCTCCACGGCGTAAAGCGTTTCCACGGCCCGGACGATGATGCTCTTAAAGGGATTTTTGCAGACCGGCCCCAGGCCGGCCTCCCGGGCCGTTTCCTGGGCCAGGGGCGTGAGCCGGTCAAAGTTCAGGTTGTAGCGGGCCAGAGGACCGGCAAAATAGGCGCCCCGTTCTTTTATGGTGGAGTGCAGGGCGTGGCTGTAAGGCACGTGCTCTTCCACGAAGTGCTGCTCATAGTCCTGGACTTCGAGGTTCAGCCCACAACTTGACACCACCCGGCCTTCGTTGAAGGGATATTCGCTCTCGTGGCGCAGCGCGACAAATTCGTAATCCCGCTCAAACTCCGGGAAGGTAAAGCCGCCCACCCAGCGCACCGCTTTGACGGCCGCGTCCCGGGCCCACTTGAGTTTTTCTGCCAGGGGAGCCAGATCCCGCTTATGGGGCACCTTATAGAAGCCGCCCACCCGGATGTTGATGGGATGAATCTCCCGGCCGCCCAGGGTGCTGACGATGTCGTTGCCCACTTTTTTGAGCTGCAGCCCCATCTTCACGGTGTCGGGGTGGTCCTGGGCCATGCCGATGGCGTCCTGGTAGCCCAGAAAGTCCGGGGCATGGAGCATGAAGACGTGGAGGCCGTGAGACTCGATCCATTCGCCGCAGTACAACAGCCGCCGCAAGGCCCGGAGGGGGCCGGTGACCGTCACCTTAAGGGCGCGTTCCATGGCGTGCACCGCACTCATCTGGTAGGCCACCGGGCAGATGCCGCAGATGCGGGAAGTGATGTCCGGGGCCTCGGTGAAGTTGCGCCCCTTAAGAAAAGCCTCAAAGAAGCGGGGCGGCTCAAAAATCTTCAACTGCACCCGGGTGACGGCGTTATCCTTAATTTGGATGTTCAGGCCGCCTTCGCCTTCCACCCGGGCCAGATATTTGACGGTGATGGCTTTAGTGGTCATGGGCTGCGCTCTCCTGGCGAAAGGCGGGGGCGTTGGCGTAAAAGGCCCGGAAGGCCCGCACCAAGTTGGCTTCGCTCATGCCCAGCTTTTGACTGAACCAGGCGGCCAAGGCCGCGGTGTTGGGGGTTTCCTTGGGGCCGTAACAGCCATAACAGCCGCGGTGGTAGGTCGGACACAGCGCCCCGCAGCCGGCATGAGTCACGGGTCCCAGGCAGGGGGTGCCCATCACCATTACGCAGATATTGCCCCGGTTCTTGCAGTCGATACAAACACTGTGCGATCTGGCCACAGGGGGCCGCCCTTGCAGAAAGAGGCTCACCGCTTCAAGGAGCTGATGCTTGTTAATGGGGCAGCCGTTCAGACCGAAATCCACCTTGACGTGGGCCGAAATAGGAGTGGATTCCTTCAGGGTGTCGATATACTCAGGTTTGGAGTACACCGCGTTGACGAAGTCGTTGACATCCGTAAAATTACGCAAAGCCTGGATGCCTCCGGAGTTGGCGCAGGTGCCGATAGTTATGAGATACTTGGAAGCCCGGCGCACATGCTTGATCACCTCGGCGTCGTGGGGGGTAGTGATGGAGCCGTCCACCAGGGTTAAATCATAGGGGCCTTTCACCATGGCCCGGGAGGCCTCAACAAAATAGGCGATCTCCAGTTCGCCGGCCACGGCGAGGAGCTCGTCTTCGCAATCCAGGAGGGACAACTGACAGCCGTCGCAGGAAGCGAATTTCCACACGGACAGCTTCGGCTTACTTTTCTTGGGGGTCATTTTTACACCCATAGCTTTACTCTTTTTCGACGTTTCTTCTTTGAAAATATTGTTGTCTATTTTTTTCTACCCTTCAAATATTTAGATAAATAGCCACCCAGATAGATGCCGATAATAATAGAGATCAGAATGAGAATGAATATGAGGAGATATGCCAAGAATCAAACCTCCCGCCGTTCGAACCAGTCTTTGATGCGGTCATAGCGGAACACCGGGCCATCCTTGCAGACGAAGAACGGCCCCCATTGGCAGTGGCCGCACAGGCCGATACCGCATTTCATGTTGCGTTCCTCGGACAGGTAGATTTGCTCCGGCTTCAGCCCGTGGTGTATCAGTTCCAGTACGGTGAAGCGCATCATCACCCCCGGACCGCAGACTAGGGCCGCGGTATTGGGGGGGTCAAACCGGGCCCGGCCGATGATCTTGGTCACCACCCCCACATTGCCCCGCCAGTCGTTTTCGGCCGCGTCCACGGTGACGTGCACCCTGAGGTCGAAGCGGCCGCGCCAGCGCTCCAATTCCTTGGGGTAAAGCAGGTCTTTGGGGGTCCGGGCGCCGTAGATCAACTCAACGCTGCCGTATTCGCCCCGATGGTTGAGAACCTCATAGAGGGCCGGGCGCAAGGGCGCCAAACCCAGACCACCGGCGATGATCAGGACGTCGCTGCCCGCCACTTGGGCCACCGGCCAGGGCACGCCGAAGGGACCCCGCACACCCAGGGCGTCTCCCGGCTTCAGGCGGCAGATGGCCGTGGTGACGTTGCCCACATCCCGGACGGTGTGCACCAGAGTCTCGGGCCGGGCCGGGTCACCGCTGATGGAGATGGGCACTTCGCCGGCGCCGAAGGCATAGAGCATGTTGAACTGCCCCGGAGCAAAGGCAAAGTTGGCCGGCCCCTCCGGGCGGGTTAGGTCCAGGGTATAAGTATCAGCGGTCTCCCGTTTCACTTTTTGGACCACAAAAGGCGTGGGGATCATGGGATCAGGCAAATTTGCTTTCATATGCTTCCCGGTAGAGGCTCATGCCCGTGATTTTACTTGCCATACATATCGGCAAGTTGTAGCTTGGTCACCCGAAACTGCACTGCCAGGTAATGGGCATAGCGCCGCATGAGCTCATAGCCGAAGTCATGGTTCTGGTTGCATTTGTTGAGGAGACAGGCGACATCCAGGCTGATGACCCGGGTCAACTCCAGGGCCTCGGCATCCAGATGCCAGTGATACGGCTTATCAAACCACAGCCACCCCAAAACCTCGCCTGCTCCCAGGGATTGGATGGTGACCGGACCCCGGCGAGCCCGATAGATTTCCACTGCTACCCGGCCGTGATGAATCACGTAAAATTTGGTAGCTTCCCCCTCATCCCGGCAGAGAAACTCTCCCGGCTTAAAGGTCTCCCGGGAGGCGCATTCCAGCACGAGCTTGAGATAACGGGAATCCAAGCCTTTAAAAAACGGATGAGCCGCCAGAATGGGTGCTAGCGTTTCCATGGTGCTACTCCTTCGCAGGTTCGCCGGCGGAAGTCCTGATGGCCCGAACTTCCGCAGTGATGTCGATGCCCACGGGGCACCAGGTGATGCAGCGCCCGCAGCCCACACAACCCGAGCAGCCGAACTGGTCAATCCAGGTGGCCAGCTTGTGCGTCAACCATTGGCGGTAGCGGGACTTAGGCGTGGTGCGGATGCTGCCGCCATGCAGGTAGGTGAAATCCACGGTAAAGCAGACATCCATCTGCCGCCGGCGCTCAGCCCCCTGCCCCCCCAGATCCAGGGCATCCTCCGGGGTGTGGCAAAAACAGGTGGGGCAGACCATGGTGCAGTTGCCACAGGTGAGGCAGCGGGCGGCCACCTCATCCCAGCGGGGATGTTCATAATTGTTATAGAGCAGGTCTTTGATCCCGGTGGTGTCCAGGGTCCGGCCCATGTTCCCGGCGATGGCCGCCACCGCCTGGTCCGCGGCATCAACTTCAGCCTTGGTGGCCGCGCGCTTAGGCACTGCCTTGATGATATCGGCCCCTCGCGTGGTGCCGGGCTCCACCACAAAGAAATGCTCATCCCCTTGGAGAACTTCGGTCAGGGCCAGGTCGAACCCCGTGGTCACCCGGGGTCCAGTCCCCATGGAGACGCAGAAACACGTGCCTTTATCCTGGTGGGCGCAGTTCACTGCCACGATGAAGGCTTGCTCCCGGCGGGACCGGTAGGTGGGGTCAACATGAGCGCCCTTCAGAAAGACCCGGTCCTGGACCTCCATAGCAGCCAGCTCACAGGCCCGGACTCCGAGAAAAGCGTAGCGGGGAACTTCTTCAGGTTGAGGGATGATTCGAAAACCGCGGCCCTGCCGCTCGGCCTGCCACAAGGTTTGGTGGGGCGGAAAGAGAAACTGTTTCCACGACTGCTGGCCCACGGCGAAGCCGAAGAAGGCTTGGGTCTTGCGTTTTTCCAGGCGATAGGTCCCGGCCTCCTGGACCGCGGTCCAACCCACGGGCAAATCTACACTTTTGTCAATCGGCCCATAAATGAGTTGACCGTCTTCCAGGGTGGGGCCCATGACCTCATAGCCCCGGTCGCTCAGGGCGTCCAGCAGGTGCTGGAAATCCCGGGCTTCCACCCGCACCTGCGCGCCAACCTGCAACGATGATGTTGCCATAAAGGGCCCTCCGCATCTTTAGTAACTATAGGTCGGGATGGAAACAGCGTCAAGCAAACATCCGGCGGGGCAGCGGGAGGGGCACCTGCGGGGGGTTAGATTTTCTTCCAGGCAAAAAGATAGGGGAAGGAGAGCGGTTCACTCTCCCTCCCCCGGGCGGTGTTGGAAGGAGTCAGGTTGGTTGGTTAAGAAAGTGACCGTTAGATATCTTCTCTGCTTAAACACCAGGGCCTATCGCGCCAACGCCATAAGTCATCTAGGCCCTTTGGGGACTAAGATAGCGCCAGCTACGGGATGCATATTGCCGGCCAATCTGATGGCTCCTCTGCGGCAATTTCCCAGGGCTTCCCGAGACTGGCCGCTAGACTTATCAGCCAGTTTGGCAGCCACCATCATCCCGGCGATCAATATGAGGATAATGCCGAACGACAACAAGGTCCAAATCATCTTGTCTCTCTTCAGGCCGGCGTCTGTCCACACTCTTGGACAGTGGGGCAAAAACACCTAGCTTTTAATCGGGGGCTCCGTTAGATAGTGGATATCACTGGCCCTCATTTCAATGAGCCTGGGGTTGATTTCCTTCAGCGATTCAAACTCTTCCCGGCTCAAGAAGCGTATCGGGGCCAGCTCCTCCACGATGGCAAAACGCTCGCCCTCCTGAAAACAGGTTCCTTTAGTTGGTTGCAAGGCGTAATTCCTCCTTGCCAAAAAAAATCAAAATTATTTTTCCCAGGGTAAAAGGAGGTATGATGGTCCCGAATCTATGGCAATTCATACATACCTCCTCCTCCTGATAGCCAACGCTGGATCAAAAATAATACAGCGCGGTCAACATGGGGGTGAATTTTTGGACCCCGTTTTTGCCCGCTAAGTCAAAGGAACACCCTGCGGCCAAGGACAATTTATCCGTGGCTATGAATTCCAGCGCCGGCAGGAGGCCGATGACGGTTTGCGGGGTTTGGTAACCCTGGATCGTATGGAGGTTGTTCCAGGTCCAGGTGCTGTACATTTCCAACAGGCCCACAAATTTCCAAAAGAGCGGCACTTCTGCAGCCACGTTGAAGGTCACATACTCCCGGGAACGGACGTTACGGGTGGGATCGGACCCGATCTTAAACAGGTTGACCGGACTATTTAACCAAATATTGCTGTAAAGCAGGAAGGGCTTCAGCCATTTGTACAGGTTGACACCGGTGGTGAAAGTCAAGGCTCCGGTGCCGATGGCATCCTGGCCTAAGAACGCGGGGTTGAGGAGGGAGGCATGACCCGTAGGAATGCTGGCAAACCCCGCCACCCCGGACACTGCCGGCCGCCAATCGGTTTCCGGCAGCAAGTTGTATTTGACGATGGCCGTCATATCGCCGATGCCGCTGTAACTGGCGGAGTTTTCGCCATTGGGGCCGCGGGCCTTCACATCATAGGCCCAGTTCGTAATGAAAGGGATAATGACATAAACTTCCATGTCTTTCATAGGGCCATAGGTAAACTTTACCGGCATGTAAAAGGTACGAAATTTTCCGCCGGGGTCCACCTTCTCCCAGTCTCTGTTAAGGGCGTTCGGGTAAAAGGACATGGCCGTCCAGACTTGCATGGCGAACTTGCCGGTGGAAATGGGCATGCAGGTGTCGCTGATCACGGGGCCACAGGTAGTGGGAGCCGTTTCTCCCTTCTTCTCCTCGGGCGGCGGCGTCGGTTGCCCCATAATAGGCGGACCGGCTATCTGAGCCTGGGCCGGGGAAGCTAGCCCCGTCCCCAAGCCACCCAGAACCAACATGGCCATCAGGCTTAAGATCAAGCCCCTGCCCATAAACCCTTTACTCTTTACCCCTGAAATCTCCATACCATATTCTCCTTGCTTGGTTATAGTTGTGTCGCTGAGGCGATGGCATCACCGCCTATCTACAAAAAACGGGAAAAGAGCTCTCCTCCTCCCTCCCCGATAAACTCACACTGCGGCGTCTCCCGTTTCTCCGGTGCGGATCCGGAGGACTTCCGCCACCGGATAGACGAAGATCTTGCCATCCCCGATTCTGCCGGTACGGGCGGTCTTGCTGATGGTCTCCACTATCAGGGTGGCCTTGTCGTCGGAGGTCACGATCTCCATCTTCACCTTGGGAAGGAAATCCACCTGGTACTCCATGCCCCGGTAGACTTCCCGGAGCCCTTTTTGCCGACCAAAACCCTTTACTTCCGTAATGGTCATGCCTGTAACATCGATCCCATGCAGCGCCTCTTTTACCGCTTCCAACCGGAAAGGCTGAATGATGGCCTCTATTTTCTTCATGCGGGTTCTCCTCTCATCGTGATGGCCGGCTGTACCGGGTTGTTTAGTTTGGGCAGGCCGGGAGCAGGTTGACTCCAGTTATGCCTGACCATTGGCCGCTTCCTCCCGCTTACCCTTAATTACCGCGAAGTCAGGATAGGCCAGCACGCCGGTTTCCGGGATATCCAGACCGCCCATTTCTACCTCAGCAGAGACCCGGTTGCCGATAATCACATCGATCAGCTTAAAGACGAGGTAGGCCGATATGGAGACGAAGATAACGAGAGCCACGACATCAATGATCTGGGCTAAGAATTGGGAGGCATCGCCATAGAACAGCCCTTTGACCGTGCCCTCGACGCCGTTCCATTTATCGCCATAAGTGCCGTCGGCAAAAAGCCCCAGGGACAGGATGCCCCAAGCGCCGCAGACGCCGTGCACCGAGACCGCGCCGACGGGATCGTCAACCTTCAGGACGCCGTCGACGAATAAGACGCTCAACACCACCAGGACGCCGGCGATGAGGCCGATGAGCACCGCAATCGGGGCGCTCACAAAGGCGCAGGGAGCGGTGATAGCCACCAGGCCCGCCAGCAGGCCGTTGACGCACATGGTGGGGTCAGGCTTGCCGAAGCGCATCCACATATAAATCATGGCTGATAAGGCCCCGCCGGCCGAAGCCAGCATGGTATTGGTGGCAATGACGCCGATCCTGAGATCGGTGCCCGCCAGGGTGGAGCCGGGGTTAAACCCGAACCAACCGAAGGCCAGGATCAAAGCGCCGGCAATACCCATGGGAATATGGTGGCCCGGGATGGCGTTGGGGGTGCCATCCTTTTTGAACTTGCCGATCCGGGGGCCGAGAATCCAGGCCCCGACCAGAGCGGTCACGCCTCCGACCATATGCACCACGCCGGAACCGGCAAAGTCCACCGCGCCGTGGCCCAGGCCGGCATTGGTCCCCAGTTGCGCCAGCCAGCCGCCGCCCCAGACCCAGTTGCCGAAAATGGGGTAGATCAGCATTGAAATGAAAAAGCCGTAGAAGATAAAGGCCAGGAATTTCCAGCGTTCCGCCATGGCCCCGGTGGGGATGGTAGCCGTGGTGTCCATAAAGACCATCTGGAAGAGGAACAGGGTAAAGATCGAGACGTCATAAGTCCCGCCGCTGAGGAAAAACCCCTTATACCCGATAATCCCCCAATCTTTGCCGAATAAATTCAGAGTTAATTCGTTGCCTAAATTGGCGACCATGCCCAAGTTTGCCACCTGGCCCACGCCGCCGAACATAAAAGCGAAGCCGCAGATCCAGAAGCCCAACATGCCAATAACGTACACCATGAAATTCATGAGCATGGTGTGGGACGCGTTCTTGGCCCGGGTAAAGCCGGTCTCAACCAGAGCAAACCCCAATTGCATGAACATGACCAGGTAGCCGGTGATCAGGGTCCAGACAATATTGATAGAGATTTTGTTATGGCCCACCGCGTCCATAATTTCCGCCAAGACGGGCTTGCCCGCTTCCTTGGCCGGAATGTCCTTGGCGCTGCCGGTCACTGTACCTGCGGCATCAGGAGTATCGGTAACGACGGGGGCGGCCGCCGCCGCAGGCGCTGCCGGAGCCACCTCGTCCGCCGCCCACACCAAAAGCGGCGGCAATACCAGCATGACAACTAAACATACCACCATAAAGATCATTGCGCGTTTATGATTCACCGTGATATTCCCCTCTTAATTGTTTTTATAGGAGCGCTCATAGTGAATGTTAAGCAAATGTTATGCCACTTTTTTTCATAATTATTTCAATATATTGTACTATCAGCCACTTTTTATATATTACGTTAATGTAACTTAAACGATAATTGTTGTTCATTTATGTCATTTTATCAGCCAGGTCCAAATTCGCCAGCCTCTGGTCATGGAATTGAATAAAATAAGGAAATTAAGAGGTTAAAAGAAGCTGTTGGAGCCCAAGACCAGAGTGTGGCTGCGTGCTGCCCGAAGGAAGGCCGGAGGGAGCGCAAGAGACTCCCTCCGTTTACGGAATTTCCGTTAAATGGCGCTTTCACCGGTTTCGCCAGTACGAATCCGGAGGACTTCCCCCACCGGATAAACAAAGATTTTGCCGTCCCCGATCCTGCCGGTGCGGGCTTTGTTAACAATGGTGTCAATAATGGCCTGCACCTTGTCGTCGGCAGCCACGATCTCGATTTTTACCTTGGGCAGGAAATCCACCTGATACTCCATACCCCGGTAAACCTCCCGGATGCCCTTTTGCCGTCCGAAACCCTTGACTTCGCTGACCGTCATGCCTTCGACACTGATGGCATGGAGGGCTTCCTTAACCGGTTCCAGCTTGAAGGGCTGGATAATCGCCTCGATCTTTTTCATAATTTACCTCCCGAATTACAGACTGTACCCAGTTTCTTGATGCTCGCTGATATCCAAGCCGCGCACCTCATCATCCGTTGATACCCTGAGGCCTATGGTGGCGTCAAGGATTTTAAAGAGGATGTAGCTCACCACAAATGAGTAGACTACGGTAACCAGCACCGCGATGAACTGGGTCCACAGTTGGCCGGGGTTGCCGAAGAACAGGCCGTCGGCGCCGGCGGGGTTTATCAGTTTGGAAGCGAACAGCCCGGTGGCCAGGGCGCCCACGATCCCACCGACGCAGTGCACGCCCACCACGTCCAGGGAGTCATCGTAGCCCAGCTTGGGCTTGGCCAGGACGGCCAGGTAGCAGATAATGCCAGCGAGGATGCCGATGATGATGGCGGGCATGGGACCCACAAAGCCCGCCGCAGGGGTGATGGCTACCAGTCCGGCCACGGCTCCGGAAGCCGCGCCCAAGGTGGTGGGCTTGCCCCGGAAGATCCATTCCACAACGACCCACGCCAGGGTGGCGGCGCAGGTGGCCAGGTGAGTGGCCGTAAAGGCCGAGCTGGCCAGGGCGTTAGCGCCCAGGGCGCTGCCGGCGTTGAAGCCGAACCAGCCGAACCACAGGAGTCCGGCCCCCAGCACGGTCATGGGCAGGTTATGGGGAATGAAGGCTTCCGTGCCATTGCCATAGCCACCATAGCCGCGGCGGGGACCGACGACCAGGGCGGCGGCCAGGGCGGCGACCCCGGCATTGATATGTACAACGGTGCCCCCGGCAAAATCCAGGGCGCCCAGGCCCTTGAGCCAGCCGCCGTCGCCCCAGACCCAGTGAGCCACCGGACAATAGACGATGGTGACCCAGATGACCATGAACACCAAAAAGGCGCTGAACTTCATGCGTTCGGCGAAGGCCCCGGTGATCAGGGCCGGGGTGATGATGGCAAACATGGCCTGGTAGATCATGAAGGTCTGATGGGGAATGGTTTCGGAGTAGGCCTTAAAAGGCTCGAACCCCACGCCCGCCAGGCCGATCCAATCCAGGTTACCGATGATATGACCCACATCCGGGCCAAAGGCCAGACTATAACCCCAGAGCGCCCAGAGGACGCCGACCACGCCCAGCAGGATGAAGTTCTCCATAATGGTAGCCAGGACATTCTTGGAGCGCACCATGCCGCCATAAAACAAGGCCAGACCGGGGGTCATAAGCATCACCAGGGCAGCGGAAATCAGGACAAAGGCCGTATCAGCCGCATTCATAATACCATTTCTCCTCAAATGAATTTTTTGCTACCATCTATAAGCAATTCCCGTGCCATTTCTTATATAAGTAGTTTCAATAGGTTATATATAGTTTCATGATCACAAACTTACATAATTGTATTTTAATCACTGATTATGGTTACAATATTGAATTATTTAGGGCAGCTATTTTCAATAATAGTTAGATTATGGGACATTATTGTAGCCTAATATGATTACAATAATGTTGCTTGCCGCCATCCCGCTTCCCCTGCTCCGATACCGCGTCAATCGGCCGGCAGGCTTACTGCTCTATTTGTCCTGGATATCGGTTCCAGACTATGCAGCTGGTTGGGATGGGGCAATAATCCCATATGACCGATGGTCCGGCTACGGAAGGGGTGCGACGGTGGAAGACGGGATAGGGTGAATCGGGGCTGGAGGAGTCCAAGCGGGAGCCGTTGCGCACCGGCTCCCGGTCCGGATTTCAGGTTTTAGGTCAGGACTTCCCGCAGGGCATCGATCACCTGATCCTGCTCGGCGTCCGTCATGTCGGGGTATGAGGGCAGGATAATACTGTGGTCTTGCAGGTATTCGCTGACGGGCAAGGGATGACGCTGCGTGACGTCCCGGTAAGCGGGTTCCCGGTGGGCGCACATCACTCCCCGGCGGGTGTGAATTCCCCTGGAGAGCAGCGCCTGCATCACCTCCACCTGGCTTTGGGGGCGCTCTCGCGTCAGGGTGATCCAGTAGGATTGCCAGTTACTCCGGGCCCAGGCGGGTTCTTTGGGCAGGGCCACCTGAGGGCAGTCGGATAAGCCTTCCTGGTACCGGGCCGCCTGCCGCCGCCGGGGCGCGATCAAGTTTGGCAGACGCTTCAACTGCTCCCGGCCCACCGCCCCTTGAATGTCGCTCAAACGATAATTGTAGCCCACCTCCAGATATTGTTCGAACACCACCTTGGCGGCCCCGTGGCGCTCGGCGGTGGACAGCGACATGGCGTGGGTCCTCAGGCGCGCCAGGCGTTGCATGATTTCCGGATTACACCCGGTGATCATGCCGCCGTCGCCCGTGGTGATGATCTTGCGGGGGTGGAAAGAAAAGGTGGCCAAGTCCCCGCGCGGACGCCCGATTGGCTCCCAGACGTCATCAGCCAGGCTGATCTCCGAACCCACCGCACAGGCGGCGTCTTCCACCACCAGCAAACTATGCTCCCGGGCCAGGGGCAGAATGCGTTTAAGGTCACAAGGCATCCCCAACTGGTGCACCGCCAGGATGGCCCGGGTGCGGGGCGTGATGGCCCCTTCGATCAGGGCCGGGTCCATATTGCCGGTCTCAGCCATTACATCCACAAATACCGGGGTCGCGCCCACATAACGCACCGCGTTGGCAGTGGCGATAAACGAGGAACTAACGGTGATGACTTCATCCCCCGGCCTCAGATCCAGGGCCAGAAACGCCAGGTGCAGGGCCGCGGTGCCGCTGGAGCAGGCCACCGCCAGGGGCGCCCCCACCGCCGCGGCAAACTCTTTTTCAAAGGCCTCCACCTCCGGCCCTTGCACCACCCAACCCGACAGAATCGCCCGGCGGGCCGCCGCGGCCTCCTCTTCCCCTAATGTGGGCCGGGCCACGGGAATTGTCGCCATGTAGAACCTCCGAGTTATTTTTTGGGGGAGGGGCTAAGGGCTGAGGACCTTTATGAAAAAATCCCCCGGCCCTCCCCTCAAAATTACTATTCTTCCAACGCCTGCCAGGCCAGGCGGGCGGCGCCGACCAGTCCGGCGTCGTCTCCCAGTTGGGCCGGGCAGACGCTCACTGCCTCCGGGGGAAACAGGGTGAGGCGCCGATGCAATTCTGCCTCCAGGGGGTACTGGAACACCTCCCAGGCCCGGGCAAAGCGGCCGCCGATGACCACCCGGGAAATTCCCAGCAGGTGGACCACACTGGCAATGACCAGTCCCAAGCTGCGCCCCACCCGGTCGAAGGCCTTTCGGGCCAGGGGGTCCGCCTGCTGGGCCGCCACCACCAGGGTCTGGCCCTCGATGGCGTCGGGGTCGGCCTCATAGAGCTCTCGCAGCCAGGAAGACGCCCCCTGGGCCAGTTGTTCCTTGACCCAGGTTACCGTCCAAAACCCGGACGCCAGGGTTTCCAGGCAGCCCCGGTTACCGCAGTGGCATTTTCTGCCCTCCGGGTCCACGGTCATGTGGCCGATTTCCCCGGCGGTGCCTTCGTTGCCGGCCCACACCTGCCCATTGAGAATCAAGCCCCCGCCCACGCCGGTACCCAGGGTGATCCCCAACATATGCTGCTGGCCCACCCCGGCGCCCAGCCAGTGCTCTCCCAGAGCAAAAAGGTTGGCGTCGTTTTCCAGGAACAGGGGCCAGTTCACCTGGGAGGAAAGAAGAGGAATCAGGGGACAATCATTTAACGGAGGCACGTTGGGGGAAAAGACCACCAGGCCTTCTTGGGGATGGATGAGACCCGGAACCCCGATACCCACCCCTTTAATCTCCGAGCCCTGGGACCGGGCCTCTTCACCGGCAATGGCAATATCGGCGGCCAGGGTGGATACCAGGGCCGGCTGATCGGGCATGGAGGCCGTGGCCCGTTCCCACCGGCAGAGAATTTTGCCCTGGGAACTTACCAGGGCCAGGCGGACATTGGTGCCGCCCAGATCAATGCCCACCACCGCCGGATCTTTCACCTTAGGCCCCCCATTTTTGCGATCCGCTCTATTTCGGGGACAATCTCCGCCAACTCGGATACCGGAACTGCGCCGGCCCGGACCAGCCGGGGCGGCGAGCTGCTCACATCTATAATAGTGGACGGCTTGCCCCCCGGGCAATCACCCGCGTCCAGGATCAGGTCCACCACATCGGGAAACTCCCGGACAACCTCGTCCGCCCGGGTGAGCGGCGGCCGCCCGGAACGGTTGGCGCTGGTGCCGGTGATGGGGTAGCCCAGTTCGGTGATCAGGCGGCACGTGAGAGGGTGGCGGGGCTGCCGCACCCCAACAGTCCCGGTGCCCGCGGTAATCAGCCTGGGCAGTTGGGGAAGGCTCGGTAAAATAATGGTCAACGGACCGGGCCAGAATTTTTCCATAAGCCGCCGGGCCGGGTTCGGAACCTCGCGAACCAGTTGCTCAAGCATGGCCTGTCCGTCCACCAGCAGAAGCACCGGTTTTTCCGGGGCACGTTGTTTCAAGGCAAAGAGCCGGGATAAGGCCGCTTCCTGAAAGGGGTTGACCGCCAGCCCGAAAAAAGTTTCCGTGGGCACCGCGATGATGCCGTTGCCTTTCAGGACCCTCCGGGCCTCGTCCCAGAATTCCCCGGCATCCTCCTCCCGCCATGGCCAGATCCGTCCCATAGGGGCATGATACCCTCAGGAATTCCGGCTGGCAAGGAGATTGAGCATTTTAAAGCAGGGGGAAAAGGCGAAAAGGGGAAAGGGGAAAAAGGGATAAAAACCACAATTTTGGTGGCACAGGCGTCTCGCCTGTGCAGATGCAAGGTGCGCAGTGCGCACCCCACGGCTATCAGCGGTTCAGCTTTCAATTTATAGGGCGGGCCGTGCCCGCCGATTTACGGCGGCCATGGACCGCTCTATTCGTCTGATTAGTTAACCCTTTTCGCCTTTTTCCCTTTTTCCCTTTTCCCCCTGCTTTGGCAATCTCTGCCGCCGCGCTTCAAAGAGGGCCACGGCCCCGGAGGTGGCGGCGTTGAGGGAGCCGATTTCCGGAGCAGCCATGGGGATGGAAACGATGAGGTCGCACTGTTTCCGCACCCGGGGGCGCAGCCCCTTGTCCTCGGCTCCGATGACCAGGGCCAGGGGCTGGGTCAGATCGGTAGCATAAATGGTCTGGGGAGAGTCCGCCGCGGTGCCGATGATGGTCAGGCCCGCGTCTTTCAGCCTGGCTAAACCATCGGCCAGGTTGGTAACCCGGTAGACCGGCAGGTATTCCAGGGCCCCGGCCGCGGCCTTGGCCACCACCGGCGTCACCCCCACAGCCCGGTCCTTGGGAATGATGATGCCGTGAGAACCGGCGGCGAAGGCGCTGCGGCAGAGGTTCCCCAGGTTCATGGGGTCGGTGAGGCCGTCTGCGGCCACCAGCAGCGCGGGTTGCGCCAGGCCGTCCAGCATGTCGAGAAGCTCCACCTCACTTAAGTAGGTGTAGCTGCCCCGCCTGGCCATGATCCCTTGGTGGTTCAGGGTGCCGCAGAGGCGGTCCAGGGCGGCCCGATCCTGTATACGCAGACGCACCCCGGCAGCCCGGGCCAGCCGCTTAACCTCGTCCAGCCATTTGCCCCCGGCCCCCTGGGCCACGATAACCTCCTCTAGAGGATTATCAGCCTGGCGTAAGGCCGCCAGTACCGGGTGGCGTCCGTAGATAATTGGGCTCATTTAACTATCAGCTTTCAGCATATAGGGCGTCCCGTGGCACGCCGATATTCAGAGGCCTTGGGCCGCCCTATTCTTCTATACTTTTATGAAACTCAGGGTATAATCTTAAACGAATTATAGCAAATTAATATCGGTTTATTGTCGGCGCGCACCTATGTGTGCCCGGCTGGGGCCGGACATGCAAGTCCGTCCCTACAGGGGATGGGGAGGGTTTAAGGCGAGAGCGGGGAACTACGGGCGAGACGCCCGTAGCTACCAATTCCCCGACCACGCTCTTACTTGTTGGAAACCCATGGACGCGGCGCTTAATCAATTTTATCAGCATCTCGGAGTGGAGCGAGGTCTGGCCCCCTTGACCCTGGCGGCCTATGCTCGTGACCTCCAGGATTTCTGGGGGTTTCTTGAGGGTCGGGACCGCGCCGCTTGGGCCGCGGTGGACCTTGCCGACCTGCAAGATTATTTTGCCGCCCTGGAAGCCCGGGGGTTGTCGGCCCGTAGCCGGGCCCGGCGGTTGTCGGCGTTACGGCAATTTTTCCGGTTCCTCCAACGCGAGGACCAGGTTACCGCCAATCCCGTGGAACTGCTGGACTCGCCCCGTCTGCCCCAGCGCCTGCCCCAGGTCATGGGGGAAGAAGACGTGGCGACGCTTTTGGCCGCGCCGAACCCCGGCACCCCCGGGGGCTTAAGGGACCAGGCCCTCCTGGAAGTGCTCTATGCCACGGGTCTCAGGGTTTCGGAGCTGGTGGGCCTGACCTTCAAACAATTGGATCTGCGGCGCGGCGTGGTGCAGCCCCTGGGCAAAGGCTCCAAAGAGCGAGTGGTCCCCATGGTCCCCCTGGCGGTGGAAAAACTCCAGACTTATCTTAAGGAAGGACGGCCCAAGTTGCTGCAGGGCCGCGAAAGCCCTTACATTTTCGTAAATCATCGAGGCGGCCGGCTCTCCCGCCAGGGCTTCTGGAAGCTCTTGAAACAATACGCCCTCAAGGCCGGGATCAAGACCCTGAGCCCGCACACCCTACGGCATTCGTTCGCTACCCACCTGTTGTCCCGGGGGGCCAATTTGCGGGTCCTGCAAATGCTCCTGGGCCATGCCGACCTGGCCACCACCCAGATTTACACCCATCTGGACGCCGTGCGCCTCAAACTGGTGCACAAGAAATCCCATCCCCGCCCATGACCAACCGGAACCACCGGAACGGCGAAAACCAGCCTGCCCCGCCCCGCACCCTGGAGGTGATCACCACCCACTTGAACGCCGACTTCGACGCCATGGCCTCCATGGTGGCGGCCAGAAAGCTCTATCCCGAGGCGCTCCTGGTCTTTCCGGGCTCCCAAGAGCGCAACCTCCGGGATTTTTTCATCCGCTCCAGCTTTTATTTCGTGGATTTTACCCGGATCAAGCAGGTGCCCATGGAAGAGATCAAGCGTCTCATCCTGGTGGACACCCGCCAGGCCTCCCGCATCGGTAAATTCGCCGAAGTGGCCGCCACGGGTGAGGTGGATATCCACATCTACGACCACCACCCCGATACCGACGAAGACGTGCACGGCAGCCTGGAGGTGGTGGAGATGCTGGGGTCCACCACCGCCATCCTCACCCGCATAATCAAGGAGCGGGGGATTGCCCTGGCGCCGCCGGAGGCCACCGTCATGGCCCTGGGGCTGTTCGAGGATACCGGGTCTTTTACCTTTACGTCCACAACCCCCCAGGATTTTGAAGCCGGCGCCTTTCTCCTGGCCCAAGGAGCCGACCTCAACGTAGTCTCCGAGATCATCACCCGGGAGCTGAACGCCGAGCAGGTAGCCCTCTTGAACGACCTCCTGGAACACTCCACCAGTTTCCATGTAGGGGGCATCGAGGTGGTCCTGGCCCGCACCACCGCCCCGGAATACGTGCCGGATTTCGCGGTGGTGGCCCATCGCCTCATGGATGTGGAGAATATCCAGGTCCTCTTTGCCCTGGCCCAGATGGAGGACCGGGTCTTCGTGGTGGGGCGGAGCCGCCTGCCGGAAGTGGACGTGGCTGAGATTTTGTCTGAGTTGGGGGGCGGGGGGCACAGCTATGCCGCGTCCGCCGCCATCAAAGACCAGCCGCTAACCCAGGTGGAGGAAAAATTGCGCCAGGTCCTCCAAGCTCGGATTCATCCCGGCCGCCTGGCCCGGGAAGTCATGTCTTTCCCAGTCAAGTCCGTAACCCCCGAAGTCACCCTGGAGGAGGCGGAAATCATCGTCAACCGCTACAACATCAATGCCCTGCCGGTGCTCTTAGACGGCAAACTCCTGGGCTTGATCAACCGGCAAACCGTAGAAAAAGGAATTTTCCACGGCCTGAGGCGTCATCCGGTAAAGGATTATATGAACACCGAGGTGGCCACCGTGGACCCGGACGCCTCTATTGCGGAAATTCGGGACCGCCTGGTCATCAATAAACAGCGCGTCCTGCCCGTGGTGGAAAATGGCAAGGTCATCGGCCTCATCAGCCGCACCGACCTCCTGCACCTCCTCTTTGCCGAGCACGACGAGGCCCAGTGGTCCCAACCGGTCCGCACCAAGAACATCGAATCCCTCATGCGGGAGCGTCTTCCCAAGGACATCCTGGAGATTTTGAAACAGGTGGGGCTGGTGGCTGCGGAGTTAAAGTTCAGCGCCTACGTGGTGGGCGGCTTCGTCCGGGATCTGCTGCTCAAACATGAAAACCTGGACATCGACATCGTCATTGAAGGCGACGCCATCGTGTTCGCCCGGCGTTTTGCGGCGCAATTCGGCGCCAGATCCCGGGAGTTCCAGAAATTCAAGACCGGGGTGATCATTTTCCCCGACGGCTTTAAGATCGACGTGGCCACCGCCCGCACCGAATATTATGAGGCGCCGGGCGCGCTGCCCATCGTGGAATACAGCTCCATCAAGATGGATCTCTACCGCCGGGATTTTACCATCAACACCCTGGCCTTAAAGCTCAACCCCGGTGAGTTCGGCACCCTGCTGGATTTCTTCGGCGCCCAGCGGGATATCAAGGAAGGCCGCATCAGCCTGCTCCACAACCTGAGTTTTGTAGAAGATCCCACCCGGGTTTTTCGAGCCATCCGCTTCGAACAGCGCTTCAAATTCCGCATCACCAAGCTGGCCGCCAACCTCATCAATAATGCGGTCAAGAACAACTTTTTCGACCGCCTCTCGGGCTCCCGCCTGTTTGGCGAACTGCGGCTCATCCTCCAGGAAGACAACCCCATTCTCGCCATCGCCCGCCTGGCCGAGCTTAAGCTCCTTGCCGCGGTCCACCCCCGGCTGCTCTTCGACGAGGGCACCCGCCGCCTGCTGGAGCAGGTGCTGGCGGTCCTTTCCTGGTATGACCTGCTCTACCTGGGCGACCGCTACAAACGGTGGCTGGTCTATTTCCTGGGGTTGGTGGATCATCTGACCCTGGCGGAATTGACGGAGATGTTGGGCCGCTTTAACCTGTCTCCGAAACAGGCCGCGGCAATCAGCAGGGGCAAAGAGGCGGCTGAACAGGCCCTGCTCAGGCTATTCCGGTATGGGGAACCGACCCGCCCTCAGGTTTACCAGATCTTGGCCCCGCTGGAAACGGAGTTTATCCTCTATATGATGGCCAAGTCGCGCCATGAGGGTTCCCGCAAAGCCATCTCGCTCTATTTCACTCACCTCAAGCATCTCAAACCCGAACTCAAAGGGCGGGACCTGGTGGCTATGGGCTATCAACCCGGCCCCCTCATTAAAGAAATGCTGGATGCCCTGCTGGAAGCCCGCCTCAACGAGAAAGTCAAGAGCCGCAGCCAGGAAAAAGACTTCATCCGCCGCGCCTTCGGCCCGCCTCAATAGCACCGCTTTCAGTTTTCGGTTCCCGGAAAAAATAGCAGTGGCAATAAACTGTAATGCCGAAACTTGACCATGCAATCTTTGTATCTAAATTTAATATAACCCGACGTGCTGGCCCCCACCAAAACCCTATTTCACTATCAAGATCATACCCGCAACACCTCGTTATTTTTAATAAGTTCTTACAAGTGGCAAGTGATATGGCAGCCGGCACATCTTCTTCAGTGTGGGTAGGTTCATTGACCGAAAGTCACACGCTGCATCTTTGGGAGCGTCCAGATGCGATTCCCTGCTGCTCAACTCCTCTGCCCGTACCTCTGGTCTTCCTCGAATAAAAATGCGTCCAGTTTGTTAAATTTAGGTGCATAGGTTGACACTTGTCTATGGATGAATAATTTACAGTATTATCACAAGATAGAACTTTTAGGATAGGGGAGGGAATCCGGTTTTCCTTTCCTATATATAAGGGCCGGAGCATGAATTATTTCACAGCCAAAAAGGAGATTGAAGATGAGTAACAATATTGCTGGCAAAGTAGTGGTCATAACTGGTGCCAGTAGTGGTCTGGGCGAGGCTACCGCACGGCACCTGGCCAAGCAGGGCGCATTATTAATCTTAGGCGCTCGTCGCAAGGATCGCCTTGAATCCATCGCCAATGATATTCGTGCTACTGGCGGTAAAGCCGAAATTGTCGTGATAGACGTGACCCGGAAAGACGATCTTGAGGCCCTGATTAAGGCAGGGATTGGCCATTTTGGTCATATCGATGTACTCGTCAACAACGCTGGTTTAATGGCAATTGCTCCATTGGCCGAAGCCAAAACTGACGAGTGGGACCGTATGATTGACATCAACATCAAGGGTGTACTCTATGGCATAGCAGCAGCTTTGCCGGTATTTCAGAAACAGGGACACGGTCACTTTATCAATATTGCCTCCGTCGCCGGCATCAAGGTGTTTAGTCCGGGAGGGAGTGTCTACAGCGGCACCAAGTTTGCGGTGCGAGCGATCACTGAAGGATTGCGTCATGAAGTCGGAAAAATAATTCGGACCACTACCATCTCTCCCGGTGCGGTTGATACCGAATTGAAATATGGTAGCACTCATCAGCAGAGCGCGGATTTTATCAAAGATTTTTATAAGATAGCCATCCCGGCAGATTCGGTCGCGAGGGCAATTGCTTATGCCATTGAACAACCTGCTAATGTGGACATCAATGAGATCGTCCTGCGTCCGACGATTCAAGATTTCTAAGTTCCAGTGACATTGTATTTAGCACTCAAAGGGGTGCGCCTCGGCCGCTTTTTGGTACTTATTGCCTGGAGTCATCTCAGGAAACAGATCACAGGGTAAAGCAGATTATATTGAAAAACATGATGACTTATTTTGGCATCGTAGTGCCTACCTAAGGAGTTGTTATAGACGCAGCAACGGAAATCGGTTTGCAGTGTATTGAAGCCAATTATCCCGAATTGCCAATTTAAGGCTTATCTGCTGTGAGAAAGTGTCTCATATATTTCGATAGCTGCTATATCTGCGCGCCTCTAATAAAATTGATAACTATTTTATAAGGTTATCATAGATGCGCCTCATACCATCAGAGCATTTAAATTATGACCCTCAATGTCAGATTTAATTTAATCGCGATTTGATAGTTGTAAATTTATTAGTCTTTACAAATAGTTCGGGTGGGTACGGCCCTATCACAACGCCGGGCGCAAATAAGTGGGAACCAGTTGGGCGGGGTTGGCGGTCAGGCCCTGCTTCAGGCGCTGCTGGGCCAGGCGGGCCAAGGTGGGGGCCAGGGGCCAGCGCAGTTCCGGTGGGGCCAGCGCAATTTCCGGGGCGAGGTGCGGGGTAAGTACGCCGAGGTGAACCTCGAGCCCGGGACCGGTGAGGAGCATTGGCCGGGGCAACCGGGCGGGCAGGTCAACCGCTGCCAGACGCAGCGGTCCTTCCAGCACCTGGGGCTGGTCCTCCGGGCAGGCAAAGAGCCCCCAGAAGACTTCCCCGCGCTTGGCGTCCATGACCACCCCGATGGGGTGGGGGTGAAAGGGAAACTGGGCCGCCAGGACCTCCAGGGTGGACACCGCCACCAAAGGGCACTTCAGGGACCACGCCAGAGTCTTGGCGGTCGCGATCCCGATCCTGAGCCCCGTAAAGTTGCCGGGACCGAGGCTCACAGCCACCGCGGCCAGATCCGTCAGGGCCTTGCCGGTAGCGGTCAGAAGCGCGGCCACCTCGGGCATCAGGCGGGTCAGGTAGCGGTCGTGGGATTCCAGGACATATTCCCCCAGTACCTTCTCTTCCGCCACCAGGGCCAGACTGCCCCGTTCGGTTGCAGTATCCAGGGCCAGAATGAGCATGGTTTTTTTAGTTTTTGGTTTTTAGTTAAATGAAAAGCATGATCTTGAGCGAAAATCTCGTGTAGGATGGCCGCCCTTGGCTGTCCAATACCCACACCGCCGAGGGCGGCGGCGCTACATTTTGATTAATCCTAAAGCTCAAATCTCGGCGGCCATGGGCCGCCCTATATTCGCTGAAACCTGAAACCTAATACTGAGGCTGCACCAGGCGCAAAATATCCTGATAGAACACCAGGATCATCAAGGCCAGGATCAACATCAGGCCCAACCCCTGGGCCATCTCACGGTGCTTTATCTCAATGGGCTTGCCCCGGATCGCTTCCAACGCGAAGAAAAATAGGTGGCCCCCATCCAGCACGGGAATAGGCAGGAGGTTCAGCAGGAAAAGGTTGACGCTCAGGGCCGCCATGAACTGGACCAGGTAGCTCACGCCCATTTCCGCCTGCCGGCCCGCCACCTGGGCGATAAGGATCGGGCCGCCGACACTCTTTAACGGCACTTGCCGGGTCGCCAGTTTGTAAAGGCTTTCGACGGTCAGCCAGGTTATTCGCCAGGTGTAAACCACACCCTTTTCCAGGGCCTTAAAGGGCCCTACATGTTCCGTGGCCACCTGGTCTCCGGAAGTAATGCCGATGATCACGGCAGACACCTTGGCCCCAAAGATATCCGTGGTTTCCATGGATTCGGGGGTTAAAGTGACCGGAAAGACCCGGTCGCCTCGTTTGACCGACAGGGTCAGGGGATGTTCTCCGATCCCCCGGATTTTCTGCGAGAGGTCTTCCCAGCGGCTCACCTTTTCCCCCGCCACCGAAAGGACTTGATCGCCTTTTTCCAGGCCAGCATGGGCCGCGGGGGAACCTTCCTTCACGCTGCCAACAGTCGTGGTGAGGTAAGGGATGCCGGAAAAGGTAAAGACCAGGAAGAAGGCCACAGCGGCGAAGAGCAGATTGAAGGTGGGGCCGGCCATGACGATCAGGAAGCGCTGCCAGAGGGGTTTGTGGGAAAAAGACACCGGTTCTAACTCAGGCGGCACCTCATCGTTGGGATTTTCCCCGAATAACTTGACGTAGCCCCCCAGCGGAACCACGGACAGGCGATAATCCGTATCCCCGATCTGCTTGTGCAGCAATTTAGGCGGGAAGCCCAGGGAAAAGGCGTCCACCCGCACTCCGAAGAGTTTGGCCATGAGGAAATGGCCCAATTCGTGGACGAAGACCAGGACCCCCAGGACTATGATGGTCGCTAACGCGGTTACCATAACGTTTAAAATGCTCCTGTGGGAGAAATATTACTCATAAGCGGACCGTACATACGGCTCCGCGCCTTCTAGCCCCTGCGGTTGATCAAACCGTGGGCGAAATCCCGGGCCCAGCGGTTGACAGCCAGAATCTGCTCCAGGCTCTCGAGCGGCTGAGACTGGTGGGCGTTCATAGTGGCCGCAACCGTTTCAGGAATGCCCATAAACGTCAGGCGGCCCTGAAGGAACGCGGCCACCGCCATTTCATTGGCGGCATTGAGCACTGCGGGCATGGTGCCGCCGGTTTTGGCTGCGGCATACCCCAAGGCCAACCCGGGAAAGCGGGTGGTATCGGGAGACTCAAAGGTAAGCTGGCCTATTTGGCAGAGGTCCAAGGGCGGCGAGCTCAGGGGCAAGCGCCGGGGATAGGTCAGGGCATAAGCGATGGGTAGGCGCATGTCCGGTACCCCCAACTGGGCGATTACCGAACCATCCACAAACTCCACCAGGGAATGGATGATACTCTGGGGATGGATGTAAACCCGCACCTTATCCACCGGCAGGTCGAAGAGCACCGAAGCCTCAATCACCTCAAGGGCCTTGTTCATCATGGTGGCCGAATCGATGGTGATCTTGGGCCCCATGCTCCAGTTTGGGTGTTTCAGGGCTTGAGCGGCCGTAACCTGGCCCAGGCGCTCGGCGTCCCAGGCCCGAAACGGACCTCCGGACGCGGTGAGCCAGAGGAGTCGCACATCCTCCGGGCGCTGGCCGTGAAGGGCCTGAAAAATGGCGCTGTGTTCACTGTCTACGGGGATAATGGACACGCCTTTAGCCTTGGCCGCGGCCATCACCAGGGAACCCGCGGCCACCAGGGTCTCTTTGTTGGCCAGGGCCACCGGCAGACCAGCCTGAATCGCGGCCAGCGTGGGCTCCAGCCCCACCGCGCCCACCATGGCCGAGACCACCAGGTCGGCGCCGGTTGCCACCGCCACCTCCCGGGCTCCGTCCGGACCCCAAAGCAGTTCCGGCGCCCCTTCCCGGGGCAAGAGCTCCCGCAACTGGGCTGCTACCGACTCACTCTGCACCGAAACCATGGCCGGGTGAAATTGCCGGATTTGTTCGTCCAGCACCTGCACGTTCTGGCCGGCGGCCAGCCCCACCACGGCAAACTCATCGGGGTGCTCCGCCACCACCGCCAGGGTGCTCTGCCCGATGGAGCCGGTGGAACCAAGAATAGCCAGGCGTTTCATGGAGCTGACGATGCCCTCACTTATGAAAATATAAAAAATGCGTCCGACTCGCGGCCGGCAAGGATGCATGGCTGAGGCCGCGAGCAAGTTTTCCAATATATAGAAAAAGTTATGGAACTGATTTATTTTATCTGTTCACTTCCCGGCTGTAAAGGAATTAAGGCCGGAAAGCCGGCCCAGTAAGGTTTGCCGGCCTCAACTTATGTAGGGGCGGACCTGCGTGTCCGCCCAATTGAGGGGGCACACACAGGTGCCCCCCTACAAACCTCATTAAGGATATTTGCGGAAATATTAATCCCAGGGCCAGATCCGGGCCAGGTATTCCAGCGAAGGGTCCAGGCTGCCTTCCTGATGGGGTTCCAGGGTGACGGAGGGTCGGCGCCCCTCGGCCGCCAGGTAGTCGAGAGTTTCTTTGAGGGGGACCTTTCCTGTTCCCAGGGTCAGGTGGTTGTCTTCATCCCCATGGTTGTCGTGCAGGTGCAGGTGGCCGATGACCGGGGCCAGGGTTTTGAGCCAGTACGGGAAATCGCCGGTGCTGAAGGCCAGCAGGTGGCCCACATCAAAACAAATCTGCAGGTTGGGCGCTCCAACCCGGCCCAAAACTTCCAGAAAGAGTTCCGGCTCGGTCTCGTAGACGTTTTCCAGCATCACCGTCACGCCATACGGCGCGGCCAGCGCGGCCAACTCCTTCCAGGTGGCGGCGGCTCTTGCCAGCCAGCGTTCCTGGTCCCAGCGGTAGTGCCGGGCCTCATAGCCCAGGTGGCAGACCACCGCCTTGGGCTGAAATACCGGCAGGTAGCGGAAAGCCTGGCGCAGCCGGCGGCGCGCCGCGGCCAGGACTTGATCGTCCAACGCCCCCGGGGCCAGGTCCTGAAAGGGGCCGTGCAAGGTGATATGCCGCCCGGCCCCATGAAAAGCCCGGGCCACCCGGCTAAAGGCTCCGGGCGGATAGTGCCCCAAGCTATAGGCGTCCAGGCCGATCTCCGGATTGAGACCCCGGTACAAAAACTTCTCCAGGTACCCCGCCTGCAAAAATGGAAAGGGAATATTGACCTGGACCCGGGCCACCAGGGCCGAGGCGCTAATCCCCATTGAGGCTGAACCTCAGTGAGGGTACTGGCACAACTCCACCAGGAGACCGAACGTGGCCTTGGGGTGGATAAAAGCCACCAGCGCGCCGTGAGCGCCTTCCCGAGGTTCTGCGTCGATGAGCTTAACCCCCGCGGCCTTCAATTCCGCCACCGCGGCGTGGATGTCCTCCACCTCCAGGGCCAGGTGATGGAAGCCTTCCCCTTTGTTTTCCAGAAACTTGGCCACGGCGCTGTCCGGGGACGTGGGCAGGAGCAGTTCCAGGTTGCTCTCCCCTACCTTAATAAAGCTCACCTTGACCTTCTGGGTTTCCACCACTTCGTCGCCCTTCAACTCCAGATTGAGATTTTCGGCATAGAACTTTTTAGGTGCTTCCAGGTCCTTCACGGCGATTCCCAGATGGGCGATCCGTTTGATCTTCATGAAGCTTCCTCCGCTGTGTTCAAGTATATTTTTCGCCCCGGAGCCTCAGGCGCGGGGCCACGCCACGGACCAGGGAGTCCGGGCAAATGTAATTACCCTCCCCTGGTTACCCAAACTCTTCTTGTCATCAGGCACTGGAATTATATATGATGGCGCATCGAAGGAAAAGCCCGGCGTCACCAGTGGATCATTTTTCTAAAGATTCGGGGGTGAATCTTCGAGTCATGATTTCTCAACAAGCAGGTTAAAAAATGACCAAAGATGAAATGTTTCGGCGTTTGTGCGAGCGTCTGGACACCTATAAAGAATCGGCCATCGAACTGCAGCGGGACCTGGTCTCCCGGGTGGCGCTGGGGCCGGAGGTGGGGGGCATCGGCGAGGTCGACAAGGCGACGTTCCTGATGGATCTCTTGACCGGTTGGGGCCTCAAGGTCGACGACTATCCCGCCCCCGACGACCGGGTGCCGACAGGGGTGCGCCCCAACCTGGTGGCCTATCTGCCGGGAAAAAGACCGGAAAAAGTCTGGGTTTTAAGCCACACGGATGTGGTGCCCCCTGGGGACTTAAGCCTCTGGGACTCCGACCCCTTTGTTCTTAAGGTGGACGGTGACCGTCTCTACGGGCGGGGCACGGAAGACGACCACCACGGCATCGTCATGTCGCTTATGGCCGTAAGGGCCTTCCTGGATTTAAATATTATCCCGGAGCGCACCATCGCCCTGGCGCTCGTGGCAGACGAAGAAACCGGCAATGACAAGGGCCTGATCCACCTGCTGCGTACGCAACCCCACCTCTTTTCACCGCAAGATCTGATTATCGTTCCCGATGCCGGTAGCCTCGACGGCACCATGATCGAGGTGGCGGAAAAGAGCATTCTCTGGCTGAAGCTGACGCTTTTGGGGCACCAGAGCCACGCCTCGCGGCCGCACAAGGCCAAGAATACCCTGCGCGCCGCGGCCCACGTGATCGTGGCCTTAGATGACCTGCACCGGGATTTTCCGCTGCAAAACCCGCTGTTCCGGCCTCCCATGAGCACGTTTGAGCCCACCAAAAAAGAGGCCAACGTGCCCAATATCAACACTATTCCCGGCCGGGACGTCTTCTATCTAGATTGCCGGGTATTGCCGGACTACGATCTGGCCCAGATTACCACGCGCGTCCAGGCCATTGCCACGGAGGCGGCGAAAAAATTCGGGGTCAGCGTTAACGTTGAGCCGGTGCAAACGCTGGCCAGCGCGCCCCCCACAAATCCTGAGGCTCCGGTCGTCAAGGCTTTGGAGCAGGCCATTCAGCAGGTTTATGGGCGGGCCGCCATCCCCCAGGGAATCGGGGGCGGCACCGTGGCCGCCTTCTTTAGGAAGGCAGGCCTCCCCGCGGCGGTATGGATGACCGCCAACGATTGCGCCCACCAGCCCAACGAATTTTGTTTCTTGAGCCATATCTTAGGAGACGCGAAGGTTCTGGCCTATGTGAGTTTGATGGCGGACTGAGGCTATTTACGTGCTTAAACTTTAATCAGCAAGCAACAATGCCGTTACGGCAAACGCTATAAAGGGACGACTGAACCTAGCGCTTGGGCCACAAGTTGATGTCGTCCCACAAAGAGCAATCCAGGCAATATTCCCGATGCTCGGCATCGGTGACAAAGTAGTTGTCCGGGTCCTCCGCCAGCATTTCCGCCCATTCTTCCAGGGCATCCAGGGGGTCGGTGGACCCCAGCCAGGGACGCACGGAAAACGGTTCGGAAAAACCGATATGGCGCAATAACTCCCGGGGATTATCGTCCAACACCAGGTAGGACTGAACGCCGTCATGACGACGGACAATTATGGGACAGGCCATAACACGATCTCCTCATGTCGATTATCTTATATTATTATGAAGCAGACTGCGGATAAGGCAACTCCCGTGAAAAAATCTCTCTTCCGGCACCTTCGGTCTCGGCCCTCCGGTAGGCGGGCCTGGTTAGGAGTCTTGATCCTGTGCGGCCTGCTGGGAATCTGTGCCTGCGGCCAACTCCGGCCCTACCCGGACACTTTTGACCCCCAGGCTTACAAGCCGATAGAATACCAGGATCTCCTGGCTCCGAAAGCAGCCGGACTTCACGCCGGTGATAAAATCCGGGTGAAGGCGTATTTTTGGCAATATGTGGATTATGACCCGGCCATGATCCGGAATTATTTAACCCTGCTGCGATATCCTATCCGGTGGTACCGGCTCCAATGGTTCGCTATCTACCGGACGGATGACTTGACCGGCTACTACGACCTGGCGGCCATAACGCCGGAGCTTGGCGAAAAATATCAATTACAGCGCCTGGACCCGGTCATGATCTATGGCGAACTCTCCCAACTGGGCACGGGTCTATTCCTCCAGGTCTTCCATATCGAAAAAATTGTGGAAGACTGAAGAGTAAGGCGTGCGCCTCTTGGTTGTTCTATCTCAGCAGGCCTCCCGCAGATGTCCTGCGTTTAAGCCTATCGTAGTTCAAAAATTGTTTGTTATAATTACAAGAAAATAAACAGATTATAGCGGTTGCCAAAAATTTATGCCGCTAGCTGATTTTTAAATCCCCCTAAATCCCCCTTTTTCAAGGGGGCACTTTAGAAGTAATTCCTTATAGTTCCCCCCTTTGCCAAGGGGGAGTTTAGGGGGGATTTGGAGTTTTAAAGCATCCCTCATTACTGAAAAACTTTTGGCACTCGCTATAAATTTAACCTGGGCTTTTATCCCCGCTGAGGGCATGAATGCTGAACGAAAACCGGGACAAGGGCGAACTCGCCGCCGAAATAGTGGCGCTGCGCCAAAAAGTGGCGGCCCTGGAAGCTGAGGAATCCCGTTGCCAACGGTTGTCCGAGGCCTGGCGGGATTTATGGGCCCAGTATGAAGCCATCATCGAAGCCTTCGACGGTTTCATCTATATCTGCACGCAAAACTATGAAATCGAATTTATGAACCAGCGTTTCATCCAGCGCCAGGGCGATTATCCTTTAGGACAGAAATGTTACGCCGCGCTCCATGGACGAGACCAGGTCTGCCCCTGGTGCATCAACGACCGGGTCTTTAAGGGCGAGACGGTGCGCTGGGAGGTGCAAAGCCCCAGGGACCTGCGCTGGTATGCCGTGGTCAACACCCCCATCCGGCATCCCGACGGCAGCATGTCCAAGATGGCCATGATCCAGGATGTCACGATACAGAAGCAGATGGAAAAAGCGCTCCAGGAATCGGAAGCCCGGTACCGCGGCATCTTTGAAAACGCGGTGGTCGGCATTTTCCAGAGCACTCCGGCGGGGCGCCTGCTCAGCGTCAACCCGGTGCTGGCCCGCATACACGGCTACGATTCCCCGGAAGACATGATCACCGGAGTCATGGACCTGGGCCACCAGGTCTTTGTGGATCCGTCACTCCGGGAAAAGTTGAAGCGCGAGATGGAAGAGAAGGGAGTCATCCGGGGTTGGGAGATCCAGATATACCGCAAAGACGGCAGCATCATCTGGATCTCGGTGGATGCCCGGGCCGTTCGGGACGACAACGGCGCCATCAGCTACTATGAAGGATTTATCCAGGACATCTCGGAACGCAAAAAATAAATTAAGTTGAGGGAGACACCTTCCCCGTCCTGCCCCGAAAGGCTTCTTACGCGCCCCCCAGGTAGGCCTCCAGGACCTTGGGATGGTGCCGCAGTGCTTTCGCCTGCCCCGTCAAGGCAATCTCCCCGGTTTCCAGGATATAGGCCCGATGCGCCACTTCCAGGGCCATGAGGGCGTTTTGCTCCACTAGAAGGATGGCGGTGCCTTGCTGATTGATGCGCTGGATCACCCGGAAAATCTCCCGGACCAACAGCGGCGCTAAGCCCATGGAGGGCTCATCCAGCAGCAGGAGCCGGGCCCGGGTCATCAAGGCCCGGCCCACCGCCAGCATTTGCTGTTCGCCGCCGGAAAGGGTGTTGCCCCACTGCTTCCGGCGCTCCCCCAGCCGGGGAAAAAGCTGGAAGATCTCCTCCAGGTCTTGCCGAATATCGGCGTCCCGGCGCCGGTAAGCCGCCAGGCGCAGGTTTTCCAGAACCGTCAGGTTGCCGAAGATGCCCCGGCCTTCCGGGACGTGGGCAATGCCTCGCTCAACCCTCAGGTGGGCCGGGACCGTAAGGAGGTCCTCGCCGGCCAGGGTCACCTTTCCCTTAGACGCCTGGAGCAACCCGGATATTGCCTGTAAAATAGAAGACTTCCCTGCGCCATTGGCCCCGATGAGGGTGACGATCTCGCCTGCCCCCACGTGAAAAGAGACTCCCCGGACCGCCTGGATGCGTTCGTAGGAAACCCAGAGGTCCTCCACGGCGAGGAAAGGTGGCAACGCTTGTCGGGCCAGGGCATCGTTCATGGGGTGAGGCGGCCTCCCTCCGGTGCTTGCTCCATCATCTCGCCGTCTTTGCCCAGATAGGCCTCCAACACCGCGGGGTGGTGCTGAATTTCCTGAGGGGAGCCGGTGGCGATGGTCTCGCCGAAATCCAGAACCGTGAGCCGCTGGCAGAGATTCACCACGACCCGCATCTGGTGTTCGATCATCAGGATCGTCAGGGCAAAGTCGTCTTTAACCTGGCGGATCAGCCGGATCAGGTCTTCGATCTCAGAGGAATTCATACCCGCGGCGGGCTCATCCAAGAGCAACAACCGGGGCCGGCTGATCAAGGCCCGGGCCATCTCGATGCGCCGCTGCTCCCCGTAGGGCAGGTGCCGGGCCGGGGTGTGGGCATAGTGGGTAAGGTTAAACCGTTCCAGCAACTCAAAGGCCTGGTGGGTCTGCTGTGATTCGGCCGCATGGAACCGCCGGCTGCGCGAGAGGGCATCCAACAAACCATAGCGGTGCTCGGCAAAGGCGCCCAATCGGACGTTATCCAGGACGCTCAAGTCCTTGAACAGGCGGATATTCTGAAAGGTCCGGGCGATCCCCGCGGCGGTGATGCGGTGGGACGGCCAGGCGCTGATGTCCTCGCCCTTAAACCGGACGCACCCTTGGCTGATGCGGAAGACTCCGGTGATGAGATTGAACACGGTGGTCTTGCCCGCGCCGTTGGGACCGATGAGCCCCACCAACTCGCCGGGGAAAAGCTCAAGCGAAAATATATTCAGGGCGCGCAGGCCGCCGAAATTGTGGGAAAGTTCGCTGACTTCTAATAGTGGTTGCATGCTGGTTCTCGTTCCCAAGCTGCGCTTGGGAACGTGCTACGTTTTATCTCGTCCCTAAGCTGTGCTTAGGGACGCGGCTAATGTGCCCAAGCTGAGCTTGGGCTCCCAATGCGTTCCCAAGTACAACTTGGGAACGAGGAGTTAACTACCCGGCACCAAGCTCTTTGACGCAGGAGGTCCGGAACCCCCGCCGCCGGGCTCGGGCAATTTCGGCTTGAACAACCGCGCCTCTTTAAAGCCCATGAGCCCCTGGGGCCTAAAGATCATGAGCACGACCAGCAAGAGCGGCCCCACCACCCAGCGCCAGAGGCCCAGGGGCCGCAGCAGTTCCATGAGCACCGTAAAGATGGTGGCTCCCAACAGCGACCCGGTCAGGCTGCCCACTCCGCCCAGATAGACCATGACCAGCATGTCGGTGGATTTCAGGATGGAAAAGCTCCGGGGGTTGATGAACTGCAGCAGGTGGGCGTACAAGCCCCCGGCCACCCCGGCGAAAAAAGCGGAAATGAGAAAGGCGTAAAGCTTGAGACGCCGGGTATCCACCGAGGTCAGGTTGGCGGCCACCTCGTCTTCGCGGATAGCCGTGATCCCGCGGCCGAAGTTGGAGTAGACCAGGTTGCGCAGGACCCACAGCGTCAACAGCACGCAAGCCACCACCCAGAACAGCGTGGTCAGCCGGGGCATGCCCAGATAACCCCGGGGGCCGCCCAGGCTGGGAATATTTTCCAGCACGCTCTTGACGATCATGTTAAAGGCCAGGGTGACGATGGCCAGGTAGTCGCCCCGGGTGCGAAACGACGGATAGGCCACCACCAGCCCGGCCACCGCCGCGGCCGCGCCGCCGCAGATCAGCACCGCAGGAAAGGCGAACGGCATCCAGGCCGTGGGCAATACCGCCACGGTGAGCACCGAGGCCGCGTAGGCGCCGATGCCCATGAACCCGGCGTGGCCCACGGAAAATTCGCCCATGTAGCCGTTCACCAGATTCAGGCTCAGCGTCAGAATCATATTGATCCCCACGTACATGAGGATCTGCACCACATAGGGATTGAGCAAGCCTGAGGCGGGCAAACCCCAGGCCAGAGCCAGCAGAGCGAGAGCCCCGAGCCAGATGAGCAAGCCCTTGCCTTTCATCATGCGTCGAACCTTAAGATGGAGGAGAGGGCTGGAAGAATTGGCCTGTGGCTGTGGTCACAAAAATGGCCCTGTACCCTGCTCGGTTTGCTGCTTATAAGAAAACTTCGATGGCTGTGTTGATAACCAGGTTTAAAACCCCATTGACAAAACGGTCGATCTGAACCTGAGCAAGTCCCTCTTGTTTTAAAATTACCATCTCTGCCAGATCTTTTTGCCCCATAACCAAATCTTCAAATTCTTCCTTCGACAACTTTCCCGAGGCGAGCTCTACGGTCCAGCGCTGCAACTGGGTTTGCTGGGCGCTGAGGAAATTATTGCCATCTTGCAAAGCGGCTTGCCAATATTGCTGCCCCAGTTGCTTTGCCAGGTCCACAACCCCGCCTTTCAGGGATTCCCAAAATTTATCGAAATCTGACATGGGCTGGCTCCTTTACGGCTCTTATTTTAGCTCGGAAGGTTTGATCTTTCCGCTTTCCAACCCAATGATCTGATCAAAGGCAGACCCCACCTGTATCTGCTTGTCGGCTATATGGGTTGCAAAAAGGGTGGATTTGGTTCGCCAGCGTTGCAAGAAACCTCCCAACAGATGGCGGTCAGGATCTTTTAAGATCTCCCATTGCCTTGCCGTGATGGCATTATTCGGCAGGCCTTTGGCATACTCATAGGCTTTGTCAATCTTCAGGCGCAAGGCTTCCACCTCCTTCTGATGCTGGGCATAGGGCTCGCTAGCTTTAGCCATAAGCGCCAAGGAATCAACCTTGAGGGAGGTCGCTTGCTGATAAGCTGTTTCACTGTAGGGTGAAATGGTGGCGCAACCGAGGCAGACAACCCCGATAATAATTAAGAGCACGGACGGCCAAAATCTCCGGACCCCGCCATCTTTGCCCTTAGGCACAGGCATTCCGATAATTACCTTATTATCTTTAGGTTTCATCAGCCCTCCTTCTCCTTTACCGCTACCTCTCAATAAGCATTAGTTTGCCAATAAGTTTAGATTAATTGGCTTGCAACTAAAAGAGACATTCCTCAAAGAATTAGCCGCGGCCGCCGGCAAAAAACCTTATACCCGCTCAAACACCGGCCGGCCCAGGAGGCCGGTGGGTTTAAAGACCAACAAGATCAGGAGCATGGAGAAAGCCACGAAGTCCCGGTAGGTGGAGGACGGCAGCAGCACCGGAGTGAAGACCTCCACCGCGCCCAGGATGAAGCCCCCCAGCATGGCGCCCCGGATATTGCCGATGCCCCCCACCACCGCGGCGATAAAGGCCCACCAGCCGATGCGCACTCCCATCAAGGGGTCCAGCACCGGGTAGGCCAGGCCGTAGAGCAGGCCCCCCGCCGCGGCGATGGCCGAGCCGATGGCAAAGGTGAGCGAAATGACGTGGTCCACCGACACACCCATGAGAGGCACAATGGGGCGGTTGTAGGAAATGGCCCGCATGGCCATGCCCAAGAGCGTCCGCCGCACCAAGAGGTCCAACAAAACCATGAGGACTGCGGCCATGACAATAATGAGGACCTGCAGGGGAGTGATGGTGAGCCCGGCGACCTCCCAACTGGCCATGGGAATAAGGTCCGGAAAGTGGCGGGGTTCCGGGCCCAGGATCCCTAAGGTAAAGTTTTCCAGGAAGAGCCCCACCCCCAGGGCGGTGATAACCGCTGAGACCCGGGGGGCCTGGCGCAAGGGGCGGTAGGCCAGACGCTCGATGGTCACCCCTAACAGCGCGGTTAAGAGCATGCTGAAGGTCAGCGCCCCCATAAAGACCAGTACCAGGGGCAACTTAAAGGGCAGGCCCAACAGAAAGACGGCCCCGGCCAGGGCAAGATAGGTCCCCACCATGAAGATGTCCCCGTGGGCAAAATTGATCATGGTGAGGATGCCGTAAACCATGGTGTAGCCCAGGGCAATGAGGGCGTAGACGCTCCCCAACTGCAGGGCGTTCAGGGCATTTTGGGCCAGCACCTGGAACATAAACGAATATTCCTCAATATGGGTTGTGAGAAAGCACGAGGCCGGCAACGAAGAGCCGGTCCACGCTCCACAGCCCCAAAGTTACCGCCGGGTTAAGGCTGTACCGCGGCGAAATAATTGAATTTTCCGTTCTTAATCTGAAGGATGACCGCACTCTTGACGGGGTCCCCGGTCCCCTGGAATTTCATGTTCCCGGTTACGCCTTTAAATTCTTTGATGGCGGACAGGGCGTCCCGTACCTTCTGCCGATCCAAAGACCCGGCCTGAGTGATGGCTTGACACAAGAGGGAGCCTGCGTCATAGGTAAGGGCCGCGACATCATCGGGCTTTTTGCCGTACTTCGCCTCGTAGTCCTGGATAAATTTCTGGGCCGTGGGCGTGGCGATATCCGGGGCATAGTGCGTGCTGAAAAAACTGCCCTCCAGGTCGGCCCCGCCCAGGGGCAGGAGCTCGGCGCTGCCCCAGGAATCGGAGCCGATAATGGGGCAGGTAATGCCCAACTGGCGGGCCTGCCGCACCTGGAGCGGAACTTCGTTATAGTAGTTGGGGAGAAAGAGCACGCCGGGGTTGGCCGCCTTGATAGTGGTGAGTTGGGATGAGAAATCCTTGTCGTCTTTAGTGTAGGATTGGAAGGCCACGACCTTGCCGCCGGCTGCCTCGAAGAATTTCTTGAAATACTCGGCGATGCCTTTGTTATACTCTGACGCCACATCGTAGAGCACCGCGGCGGTTTGGGCCTTGAGGTTCTCCCGGGCGAACTTGGCCATCACCTGGCCCTGGAAATCGTCGATGAAGCAGGCCCGAAAGACAAATTGCTTGCCTTCCGTGGTTTTGGGGTTGGTGGACCAGGGGCTGACCATGATCACTTTGGCATCTTCGCAAATCCGGGCGGCGGGGATGGCATTGCCCGAGGCGTTGGGGCCGATGATGGCCAGGACATTATTCTGGCTGATGAGTTTCTGAGCCGACGCGGCCGCTGATTCGGCCTTGTCTTCATTATCCTCGACCAAAAGTTTTATGGGGAACTGTTTATCGCCTGCCTTGAGACCACCGGCCTGATTCACCTGGGCGGCCATGAGTTCCGCAGCTTTTTTGCACGAATCGCCCACGGTGGGCTTGCTGCCGGTCAGTTCGGCGTTGACGCCGACGCGAATTTCTTTGGATTCTTGGGAGCCGCAGCCCCAAATTAGGCATGAGCTCGCCAACAAGATGGCCGCGGTCCAGGTGTACCGGGTCATGGCTCTCTCCTCACGGTTGAAATGATCCCAGGGCACCGCAGGTCTTCCTGGGGGTTTACCGGTTAGCAATCTACCAAAGGCGCCATTGATCCGTCAACTGCAAAGAAGCGGAGGCCGTCTGCGGCAATGGGGGCGTGGTTAAGCTCCGTGCCCGGGGCCATGGCGGAATCTCATTGTCAGAAAGCCGCTTTCGGCCTAAAATGGCTCGGGCCTGGGATGCGGGGGCATCCCCGCCGGGTACACCTGAAATTAACTTATTAAGACGATGGGGGCTACATGAACCACACCGCGGTAGACGACACGCGAGTCAGGCAACAAATCTTACGGCGCATATATCTGTTCTCCGGTCTGCCTGAAGCGGATCTGGACCCCCTGGCCCGCATGTCGGTGCGGAAAAACTTCTCGCGGGGGGCTACCATCTTTGGGGAGGGCAAGGAGGCTCAAGGCTTTTATATTCTCATTACCGGCCAGATCAAGCTGGTCAAGAGTTCCCCGGACGGGAAGGAATATATTATCCGCTTGGTGGGGGAAGGGGAGACCTTCGCGGAAGCCGCAGTATTCGGAGAAATCCCCTACCCGGTGACTGCTATTGCCTTGGAAGAATCCCAAACGCTCTTCTTTCCCAAAGCACCGTTTCTCAATCATCTGGCCGCAACTCCGGCCCTGGCCCGCAATATGTTGGCCACATTGAGTCGCTTGATGTTTCACCTGACCCAACAACTGGAGGATTTGTCCCTGAAAGAAGTATCAGCCCGTCTGGCTCGATACATCTTGGAACGCTGCGAAAATACTCATGGCACGATAGCAAAGGGTCTGCACTGTGAATTGCCCACGACTAAAACGCAGCTGGCCGCTTATCTGGGCACCATCAGCGAGACCTTGTCCCGCACTTTGTCCCGATTTAAGAGTTTGGGTCTCATAGAAGTGGATAAGGGAAAGATAACCATCATTGACCCGGTCGCTTTACAAAAGATGGCCAAGGGAACTAAATTTTGAATGGTCTTATTCCATGAGGCGTTTCACAATGGAGAAAAAAGTGAAACGGCTAATAAAAAAATTAAGTCTGATGAAAAATCCCTTGACAAGGTAAATGATAGTTACATATAACCTCCATAAAGGTTGCAGTGGAATTAATCCACGCACAGTAATTAAAATAATCCAAAAAGGAATGATCGTTATGGCTACAGAGGTACTTAAATTAACAGCCCAGATTGTCATTTCCCACGCCTCAATGAGCGAACTCACCCCCAAAGAATTAGTGGATGAAATTAAAGAAATCTACGGTGTGTTAGCTACGTTGGAAGGTGGCGAGGCTATGCTGGAAGCCGCTGCCGGGGTTGCTGAAAAAGGGCCGGAAGCCGAAGTAGTAAAGAAACCTTCGATTCCGTTGGACGAAATCGTGAAAGAAAAGTATGTCGTCTGCCTGGAATGCGGCAAGAAGATGCGGACCCTCAAGGCCCATCTGCGCAAAGCCCATCACCTGGCCCCGGCGGAGTATTTCCGCAGGTATAGTCTGGACCCGAAAAAATATCCCCTAGTTTGTAAAGAATACTCTGAGCAACGGCGGAAGTTAGCCAAAGAAAAGGGGTTAGGGGAGCGGGGTTTCCGGCGGAAAGCCAAAGCCTAGGATCTTTCGCCGGAAAGCCTTTATCAGTCCGTCAACCAGGAAGGGTGGCGTGTGCCTTGGGGACCGGGAGCGGTCCCTTTTTATTTTTTATATCACGGTAACAAAGGGGCGGACCCATGTGTCCGCCCTGGTCGCTTTCATCCTTGGAGCAGTCAGGTTTGGGATCAAGGTCCTTGAGTTTTCCGGCCAAGGGGGTTAAATTTAACGATTATGCGATTAAGTCTTAACTGGCTGGCAGATTTTGTGGACCTCACCATTGAGGCCCAGGCCTTGGCAGATCGGCTGACCATGGCCGGACTCGAAGTCGAGGGCGTGGAATCAGTGACCCCGGAGTTCTCCGGCGTGGTCGTGGGCAAGGTCTTGAGTGTAGAGCGCCACCCTCAGGCCGACCGGTTGCAGGTGACGGAAGTGACCACCGGCAGCCAAACCTACCGCGTGGTTTGCGGCGCCCCCAACGTCCAGGCGGGTTTGCTTTATCCCTTCGCGCCTATCGGAGCCACGGTGGCCGGCGGTCATAAAATTAAAGCCGCCAAGCTGCGGGGGGTGCCTTCCGAAGGCATGCTCCTGGCGGAAGACGAGTTGGGTCTGTCCACGGACCATGTGGGCCTGATGGAGATTCCTCAGGATCTGGCCCTGGGCCGCGATTTTGCCGAGGCCATGGGACTGGCGGATACAGTCCTGGAAGTGGCCATCACGGCCAACCGCGCCGATTGTTTAAGCATCCTGGGCCTGGCCCGGGAGATCGCCGCGCTCTTGGACCAGCCCCTGCGCCATCCTGAAGTCAAAGTGGCTCCCGCGGCCGCATCCATGCTCAACGCCCGGGTGACCATCCTGGACCCGGTGCATTGCCCCCGGTATGCCGCCCGCCTGCTCACCGGCCTGACCGTGAAACCCTCCCCCTTCTGGCTGCGCCGCCGCTTACAGGTGGCAGGCTTAAGGGCCATCAATAACCTGGTGGATGTTACCAACTACGTCCTGCTGGAGTTCGGCCAGCCCCTGCATGCCTTTGATTTTCAGCGCCTGCGCGGCGGGGAGATCGTGGTGCGCCTGCCCAAGGCGGGTGAGAGTCGTTTCGCCACCTTAGACGGCGTCGAACGCGAGCTTAATCACGAGACCTTGCTTATCTGTGATGCCGAGGGCCCTGTGGCCCTGGCCGGGGTCATGGGCGGCCTGGATTCTGAAGTCACCGCGGCCACCACCCAGGTATTGATCGAAAGCGCCTATTTCAATCCCCGCACCATCCGCCGGACTAGTAAGCGCCTGGGGCTCAGCACCGAGGCGTCTTACCGCTTCGAGCGCGGGGTGGACCCCGACGGGCTGATCCATGCCCTGGAACGGGCCACCCAGCTCATGTGCCAGGTGGGGGACGGCGCGGTGGCGGCCGAACGCCTGGATGAATATCCCAGCCCCATACAGCATCCCCGGTTAAACCTCAGGGTGTCCCGGGCCAATCAGGTGCTGGGCACCGATTATTCTTCGGAGCAAATGCTCCACTTACTGCGGCGGCTCCATCTCCCTGCCCTGGCGGTAGACGCCGAAAACCTGGCGCTCCAGGTGCCCTCCTTCCGCGGCGACCTGGAACGGGAAGTGGACCTCATCGAGGAAATCGCCCGCCTGGGAGGCTTTGACAATATCCCGGTGACCCTCCCCCACGGGGTGGTGGCCACCCGCCGGCCCGGCCCCGAGGCGCGCCTGGCGGAGGTGGCCAAAGATCTGCTCCTGGGCCAGGGGTTTTTTGAAATAGTTACTTACTCCTTCCAGCCCGACCGTTTGGGGAGCCTGGTGGAGGCGGACCCGGACGCGCCGGTTTTGCGCCTGGCCAACCCCTTAAGCGAAGAGCAGGCCAGGATGCGTTGCTCGCTGCTGCCGGGATTACTGGACACGCTGCGCCGCAACGCCTTGCAGCAGGCCCAGGATGTGCGGCTGTTCGAGCTCTCCAAGGTCTTTAACCCCCGGCCCGGAGAGGACCAGCCCAAGGAGGAACACTGGCTCACCGGACTGTTGTACGGCGTCCGGGAAGAGGCAGGCTGGAATTCTAGCCGGGACCCGGTCAATTTCTTTGATCTGAAGGGTGCGGTGGAGACCCTGTTGGATGGGCTCTTGATCCCCGACGTCACCTTCAGCCCCGAGGGCCTGCCGGGATACCTGCGCTACGGTGCGAAAGTCTTTTCCGGTAAGCGCGAACTGGGCGTCCTGGGAGAACTAAAGGGGGGAATTGGCGACAAACTGGACCTGGCGGGCGAGATCTACGCCTTCAATCTCGATTTTGCCGCCCTATGCCAGGCCGCAGTACCCCCGCTCTTTACGCCGCTCCCCCGCTATCCCGCGGTCTACCGGGACATCGCCCTGGTGCTGCCGGAGGCCGTCCCCGCGGCCCGGGCTGCCGAGGCCCTGTACTCGCATGGCCACCCCTGGCTGGTGGAAGTCCGCCTCTTTGACGTCTATGTCGGCGACCCCGTGCCTGAAGGCAAGCGTTCTCTGGCCTTTCGTCTGTCTTATCGCGACCCGGAACGGACTCTCACCGACGATTTGGTAAACAAACATCATCAGAAAGTGGTTACGGCCTTGGAGCAAGAGCTGGGTGCGGAACTGCGTTAGAGACTCTTTGTAATAACCTTGGGCGCGCCGATCATCTCCGGGTGCGCCCAAGATGTTGCCAAGCCAGAGAAAAAAGCTCCTTCCAATTTGCCCACCTCTGTTTTATCATCGTTACATCTTGATTCGGGATAAACTATCCCTAGGAGACCCCATGGACATCCTCGCCAGCCTGGCTCCCATCTTTAAGCCCAAAAGCATCGCGGTCATCGGCGCCTCCACCGCCCCCGGCAAACTGGGCCACGACATCCTGGCCAATCTGAAAAACGGCGGCTTCCCCGGCCCTTTATACCCCATCAACCCCAAGGCCGAGGAAATCCTGGGCCTCAAGGTCTATAAGGCCATCGCCGACACGCCGACGGCCCCGGAGCTGGCCGTAGTGGTGATTCCCGCCAAAATCGTGGCGCCCACGTTGGAGCAATGCGCCGCCAAAGGCGTTAAGGCCGCCATCGTCATTACCGGCGGTTTTGCCGAAGCGGGCCCTGACGGAGAGCGCCTCCAAGACGAGCTGGCCCAGGTGGTGCGCCAAACCGGCCTCCGGGTTATCGGCCCCAACTGCCAGGGGGTCAATATGCCCCATGAAGACATGTGCGCCTCCTGGCCGCTCATCACCACCAAAGGGCGCATCGCGTTTGCGTCCCAGTCCGGCACCGTGGGCGCAGCCTTCCTGGATATGGCCGCGGCGGAACACCTGGGCGTGAGCGGCTTCGTGTCGCTGGGCAACCGGGTGGACGTGGACGAAGCCGAGGTGCTCATGTACTTCAACCGGGACCCCCACACCCAGGTCATCGCCCTCTATCTCGAAGGGGTCAAGCGGGCTTCCTACTTCCTGGACGCCTTGCACGAGGCCGAAAAACCGGTGGTCATCCTTAAAGCGGGCCGCACCATTCAGGGAAGCAAGGCCGCGGAATCCCACACGAAATCCATGGCCGGGGCCGACGCCATCTACGACGCCCTGTTCCGCAAGTACCGGGTGCACCGGGCCGACACCCTGGAGGAACTCTTCGATTTTTCCAAAGCCCTGGCCTATCTCCCCAAGCCTAAGGGCCGCAAGCTCATGATTACCACATCCTCCGGCGGCGCCGCGATCCTGGCCATCGACGCAGCCGAGAAAAGCGGTCTGGTGGTCCCGGAGCTCAACTCCATCTTAAAAGAACGGCTGCGGGAGATGCTCCCGGCCCACTGTGCGGTGGGCAACCCGGTGGATTTAACCGGCGACGCCATCAGCGCCCCCGATCTCTATAAAAAGGTTATGGAAAAAACCCGGGATGAGTACGACTCCCAGGTGGTGATCTTTGGGGACCCCATCCCCGGGGCCTTCGAACAGGTCACCCCCGGCGCCAGCGAATTGGTGATCTATCTGGGCGGCGCCGACGTGGAGCGGGCAGAACGCCAGAAGTTTTATAAAGCCGGCATCCCCGTTTATCCCACTCCGGAGCGGGGAATTAAGGCCTTGGCCCAGTTTTCCCGGTTTGAGCCTCATCCGGCCCCGGCTCCGGCCCGTCCCAAGGTGGCGGTCCCGGAAGGCTTGCGTCTGCTGCCGCCTCCGGAAGCCGTAAGCCTGCTGGCCAAAGCCGGCATCCCCACCGCGGCCGCGCCCCTGGCCCTGGATGCCGACCAGGCGGTAGCCTTGGCCCAGCAATTCGGTTACCCGGTGGCCATGAAGATCTCCTCGGCGATGATCGCCCATAAAACCGATATGGGCGGAGTCTACCTGGGGCTGGCAAACGATGACGAAGTCCGCCAGGCCTACCAGGAGATCATGGACGCCACCCAACTCTACGAGCGCTGGGCCACCATCGACGGCGTCAGTATCTCGCCCATGGCCAAACCCGGCGGCCTGGAGGTCATCTTAGGGACCATCACCGATCCTCAGTACGGCCCCACCCTGATGTTCGGCCTGGGCGGCGTCAACGCCGAAATTTATCAGGATGTGACCTTTTGCCTCCTGCCCGCGGATGACGCTGAATTGGAAGATATGATCAAGCGGGTCAAAGGCTACCCCCTGCTCACCGGCTACCGGGGCCAGCCCCCCCGGGACACCGCCGCGCTCCTCGCCGCCATGAAGGCCCTGGCCATCTTCGCCGGCAAACACCCGGAACTGGACCAGATCGAACTCAACCCGTTGCTCCTTTACACCAAGGGCCTCTTTGCCGTAGACGTGCGCATCTTTTCCCGGCTTTAGGCGCTGGGGAAGGCGAGGAAAGTAAAGATTGTGCGGGGAGAGGGCCAGGGACTTCATCCCTGCCCTCTCCCCACACCCCCTTCCCAACCCGCATAAGGGGAGGCCGGGGAACCGGGGCCTGGGATCCCACTTTCCCGGCTCAAAGGTAAAAATGCAGGGTGCGCACCGCGCACCATTAATCAAATCCCGGTGGCACAGGCGTCTCGCCTGTGCTAATCTACCATTATCTCTATCTTTTCAGAGGACAGGCGCATGAAGCCCATTAAAGTTATTGTCGAAAAACATCCGGACGGCTATATCGCCTACCCCTTGGGATTAAAAGGCGTGGTGGTGGGAGAGGGTGAAACCTATGAGGAAGCCATGGCAGATGTCAGGTCAGCCATAGGTTTTCATATCGAGACTTTTGGACCGGAGGTTCTGGAGATTGATCCCCCAATTCTGGAGGCCTTTGTCGCTGAAACCGCAATTGATATTTCGTGATGAAGTTTCCGATTGATGCCCCCAAAAAGAAAAAAATAATTAGGGGTCTGGTCGGGAAATATTTATTATTAGCTCCATGAAGAAGTTTCCGGTCGATGCTCCTAAATCAAGGGTGATAAAAGCCCTCGAGATTTTAGGCTTTAAACTGGTGCGTGAAAGAGAGCATCTGGCTCTGCTCCGATTTAATCCCGACGGTAGCAAAACCCCGCTTACCATGCCTAATCATCCCTATATCAAATCATCCACCTTAAGAACTATCTGCACCCAGGCAGGAATCTCCCGAGAAGATTTCTTGGCTGCCTATGATAAAAGCTAAATGTCCCCTCTAGAATTCTTTCGCCTGCAAACCCGCCAGGAAGTCCTGGCCCTCTACGACCGCTTCCCGCCGGTGGGGGTGGAGGAGGTAGAGTTGGCCGCAGCCCTGGGCCGGATTCTGGCCGCACCCATCGCCGCGCCGGAAGATGTGCCCGGATTCTTACGCTCCACCATGGACGGCTATGCGGTGCGGGCTAAAGATACCTTCGGGTCCAGTGTGGGCGCGCCGCAATACCTGGAAATCAAAGGCGAGGTGCCCATGGGGGTGGCCCCCGAGTTGGGGATTGCAGGTGGTGAAACCCTGCGGGTGCCCACCGGCGCCATGTTGCCGGAGGGCGCGACTGCTGTGGTGATGCTGGAGTACACCGCGGAGCACCCGGACGGGACCCTGGAGGTGCGCCGGGCCGTGGCCCCCGGAGAAAATGTCCTGAAACCCGGAGAAGACGTGGCCCGGGAAGAAGAGCTCTTCCCCGCCGGGCGGCGTCTGCGCCCCCAGGAGATCGGCCTCCTGGCCGCCTTGGGGGTAACACGCCTATCGGCTTATAAAAAACCCCGGGTGGCCATTCTTTCCTCCGGGGATGAGATTGTGCCCCTTAACGAACGGCCCGGTCTCGGTCAGGTCCGGGACTCCAATGCTTATCTGGCCGCGGCCCAGGTGGCGGAATGGGGCGGCTTGCCCTTAGGCCACGGCATCATCCCCGATGATTTTGCCGCCCTGAAAGGATCTCTGGCCACGGCCCTTAAGGGAGCCGACCTGATCCTGATCTCCGGCGGCAGCTCCGTGGGCACCCGGGATCTGACCTTAAGCGCCATCCAGGCCCTCCCCGGGGCCGAGGTCCTGGTGCACGGAGTAGCGCTCAGGCCCGGCAAACCCACCATCCTGGCCTCCCTGGGGCCGGGGAACCGCACACCTCTTTTGGGATTGCCGGGGCATCCGGCCTCTGCCGCGGTAGTTATGGAAGTCCTGGGTCGTCCCCTGCTGCTGCGCCTGGCCGGGTTTACCGACCAAGCTCCCTGGGGGCGCACCCTAACCGCCAAACTGTCCCGCAACCTGGCCGGGGCCACGGGCCGGGAAGACTACGTGCGGGTGCGCCTGCGCCGCGCGGATGACATCCTTTGGGCCGACCCGATCCTGGGGCCGTCCGGTCTCCTGTCCCCCCTGGTGAAGAGCGACGGCCTGGTAATGATCCCTCTGGGGGTGGAAGGCCTCTTCAAAGGCGAAGACGTGACGGTGCGGCTCTTCGGAGGGGCTTGAGGCAACCGGTCCGTATTGGCTCCGCCCCGGCCTCTGCCCTTTGCCATCAGCAAAAAGACCTCCCCCAAGGCAATATTCCTTTATCCCAAGACCCTGATTATCCGATATAAGTATAAGCGATTGCCAAAAGTTCTTTCCTCTTATTCCCTTCTCCCCTTGTGGGAGAGGGCCAGGGTGAGGGGGGTTAATAAGAAAATAAGGAAAAACTTTTGACAATGACCACAACTGAGCGCTGGATGTGTATCAACGAGTTGTCCGGCTCACTTACTCTGCTTACTGGTGATTTCGTGAAATCCACTCTTCCCCGACCTCTCATCACCCTGCTCACCGATTTCGGAACCCGGGACGCTTACGTGGCATCCATGAAAGGCGTCATCCTCAGCCTCAATCCCGAGGCAGTGTTGGTGGATCTCAGCCACGACATTCCTCCCCAGGATGTGTGGGCCGGGGCCCTGATTCTGGCAGCGGCGGCGCCCTATTTCCCTCCCGGCACCATTCACCTGGCCGTGGTGGATCCGGGGGTGGGCGGTCCTCGCCGAGCCCTGGCCGCTCACAGCCGAGGGCACTTCTGGGTGGGGCCGGATAACGGCCTCTTCCACCTGATCTTCCGTCAAGCCTCCCCTCTGACCATCATATCCCTGGAAAATCCGGTCTATTTCCGTCCCCAGATATCAGCCACCTTCCATGGCCGGGACATCTTTGCCCCCGTGGCGGCCCACCTTTCCTTGGGGGTGGACCTGAACCGGTTAGGGCCCGGGATCACTGATCCCGTTCTCCTGGATTGGCCCGAACCTTCGTTCGGCCCGGAGGCCATCCGGGGGGAGATTGTTTATGTGGACCATTTTGGCAATCTGGTAAGCAATGTCAGCTATAGTGAGTTCGCAGCCTGGCGGGGGAATCAAGCCATAAGACTTCAGATGGGTCCTGTCACGATCCAGGGCCTGGCCCGGACATACAGCGACGGAGCTCCCGGAGAATTCCTGGCTCTGGTGGGCAGCCACGGGTTTCTCGAAATCGCCTGCGCCATGGATAATGCGGCCCGGCGCCTGAACGCCGGAGTGGGTCTGACGGTTACGATTCGCCAGGGCTAATCAGGACACGGAATAACGTGCTAAAAACGACAATTTATCCGATATAACCTTGACCCGGCCGAGGATGATAATTATTCCTAAAGAAGAGTTTTGAACGGGTTTGAACTTCCCGAAGGCTGGGCTTTGGCGGGTCGGTCTTCAGGGGCCGGCAACCAAACGAAGCAGAGGGAGGAAATGATACCCCATGGACGTTCTGATGCTATCTCGCCTGCAGTTTGCGGCGGCCACCTTTTTCCACTTTCTTTTTGTACCCCTGACCTTGGGTCTGTCCATCCTCATCGCCATCATGGAAACCATTTATGTCCGGACCGGCGATGAGGATTACCGGCGCATGGCTAAATTTTGGGGCAAAATCTTTCTGGTGAACTTTGCCGTGGGGGTGGTAACCGGGATTACCCTGGAATTTCAATTCGGCACTAACTGGTCCCGCTACTCCCGGTATGTGGGGGATATCTTCGGGTCGCTATTGGCCATCGAGGCCACCCTGGCGTTTTTTCTGGAGTCCACTTTCCTGGCGGTCTGGGCCTTCAGCTGGGATCGCCTCTCCCCTCGCTTCCACGCCGTCTGCATCTGGCTGGTGGCTTTCGCCTCCAACCTTTCGGCTGTCTGGATTCTGATCGCCAACTCTTGGATGCAGCATCCGGTGGGCTATGTGCTGCGCAACGGCCGGGCCGAAATGAATGACTTTTTGGCCGTGGTCACCCAGAGATTTGCCATTCAACAATTTTTGCATACCGTGAGCGGGGCTTATATCCTGGCGGGCTTCTTCGTCATGGGGATCAGCGCTTATCACCTGCTGCGGCGGCAGAACACGACCTTTTTCACCAAGTCCTTCCGCCTGGCCCTGGGCTTTGCCCTGATCTTCTCCATAGTTGAGATCGTCCAGGGGGACCTGCACGGCGCCGAAGTAGCCAGGATTCAACCTACCAAACTGGCGGCCATGGAATCCCTCTGGAATACTCAGGCCGGGGCCCCCATGTACCTGTTTCTGATCCCCGATCCGGCCCGCGAAAAGAACCTGATGGAGTTCGGCCGCATCCCCAACGGCCTGAGCATGTTGGCCTACAAGGACCCCCAGGCCGTGGTCAAAGGCCTCAAGGATTTCCCCAAGGATGACCGGCCGCCGGTGGCCCTGACCTTTGTCGCTTTCCGGCTCATGGTAGGACTGGGGTTCCTCTTTGTCCTCCTCACGGTGGTGGGCTGGTTCAAGCGCAAAAAACTGGAGAATAGCCCGGGCTACCTGAAGCTGATGCTTTATGCCATCCCGCTGCCCTACATCGCCCTGCAGGCCGGATGGATAGTGGCGGAAGTGGGCCGGCAGCCCTGGATCGTCTACGGCCTGATGCGCACCTCCGACGCCGTGTCTCCCATCGCCGCCTCCCAGGTGTGGGTGAGCCTGGTGGCCTTTATCCTGGTCTATTCGCTCTTGGGCGCGGTGGCGTTTTATCTGATAGCCAAATTTGCCAAGCAAGGGCCGGAACCAGCTCCGGCCGTCACTGCGGGGGAGGTCTCCTAATGTTGCCGATTATCTGGTTTATTCTCTGGGGCGTCTTGTGGGCGGTTTACTTTATGCTGGACGGCTTTGATTTGGGTATGGGGACATTCATGCCCTTTCTGGCCAAAAATGACACCGACCGGCGGGTGATCTACCGGGCACTGGGGCCGTTTTGGGATGGCAACGAAGTCTGGCTCATCACCGCAGGCGGGGTAACCTTTGCCGCCTTCCCCGCCACCTATGCCGTGATGTTTAGCGGCCTCTACTCAGCCTTGATGCTCATTCTCTTCGCCCTGATTTTAAGGGGGGTCTCCATTGCCTTCCGGGGCCAGGTGGATGATCCCCGCTGGCGGCGCCTGTGGGATACCGGCTTCTTCCTCGGCAGTTTTCTCCCAGCCCTGCTCTTAGGGGTGGCCTTTGCCAATCTCTTCAAAGGGCTTCCCATTGATGCTGAAGGCATCTTTCAGGGAACCCTGTTCACTCTGCTCAATCCCTACGGCCTCGCCGGCGGCATCCTCTTTGTACTGCTCTTCATCGTCCACGGCGCCCTCTGGCTGGCCGTTAAATCCCACGGCGACCTGCATCATAGGGCCGGCAACCTGGCGGCCAGAACCTGGCCCGTGCTCTTGATCATGGCCGTGCTCTTTCTCTTGGCCACCGTAAAATGGACCTCGCTTTTTGATAACTATGCCGCCCGGCCGGTGCTGCTCATCATTCCGGTGGTGGCAGTGGCGGCCCTCATCGCCATGCGGGCCTTTATCAAAAAAGGCCTGTGGTGGAAGGCCTGGTTCGCTTCCAGCCTGACCATCGTGGGTATCACCCTGTTTGGCGTAGTGGGGCTGTTTCCCGACCTGCTCAAATCCAGCCTCAACCCGGCCTACAGCCTGACCGCGTTTAACTCGTCTTCTTCACCCCTGACGCTCAAGATCATGTTGGGCGTGGCGCTGACCTTCGTGCCTCTGGTCATCGCTTACCAGATCTGGGTCCATTTCCTCTTCAAGGACAAGGTGAAGCCCGAAGACCTGGCGCAGGAAGAGGGCTATTGACCGCTCAATGCCTCAATAATTGCTCAGTGATCATGGCCGATTAAATTGGCCACCCTTTCGAAAATGAAAAATTCCGTAGGGGCGGGTTTTAAACCCGCCCCTACGCCTTTCATTATAAAAAGCCAAGAGGCCGCACGGTCCATGATCCGGACCGTGTGGCCAATTTATTTATATTTATATTGCCGGTAGCCGCAGGCTTTAGCCTGCGCCGGTAGGCCTGGGGGGGCCAGGAATCATGTCATGGGGCCGGCAAGATTCCCCCTAAGATTTTCCTTGTATAAACAACAGTTCTATGTAAAATTTGTTTATACTACTTTACTTATAGACTGAGTTATGCCCCGAGGAAAAGCTAAATATATCCGTTGTGAAGGAGACGGAGGGGACCTCTTTTTGATCAACGAGGTCTCCCGGCTGGTCAACCTCTCCCAGAAACGCATCCGGGAATATGAAAAAGAAGGGTTTATCAAACCCTTAAGGGAGAAGAACACCAACAACCGGCTCTATTCCAATTTTGATGTGTCCCAGATCAATCAGATCAACAGCCTTATCCACGATCGGGGCTTCACCCTGGCGTGCCTGCGCAACCTCATGGTCCTGGCCCCTTGTTGGAATATCTACGATTGCGACAAGAAAGAAGCCTGTCCTGCGTTTCAACTCCCCTGGCGGCCCTGTTATGAAGTGCGCGAATATCGCGGCACATTGTGCGAGGGTCCTTGTCCCCGCTGCGCCGTCTATCTCAACCGCGCCGTCAAGAGGGAAAAAATCCTGCAAAAATATACTCTTGAGCCTTGAACGCACCGCCGTCTGCCCCGCCAACCTCAGCCTCCTCTCCTGCGCCCGAAGAAAAGGCCATCGCTATCGTAGGGCCGTCTAACTCCGGCAAGACCGAACTCACGTGTGGCTTGCTCAAGTGGTTTGCCGCCCAGAATCTCAAGGTGGCAGTCCTGAAGCACTCCCACAAACAATTTCTGGGGGATGAAAACAAAGATACCGGGCGCTACCGCGCTGCGGGGTCGCGGCTGGTGGCTTTGGCGGCCCCGGGCCTGCTCCAGATTAACCGATCGTCTCCCGGCGAGCCATCGCTTGCGGGGATCCTGTCCCAACTGGCTCCTGAGGTCGACTTGATCCTGGTGGAGGGCTATAAGACCAGCGACCTCCCCAAGATCGGGGTGGTGGGGCCTGACGTTCCCCCAGCCCTGCCGGACTATCCCCGCCAGGTCGCCTGGGTCAGTTCAACGCCGCTCGCCACGGACCTGCCGGTCTTTCATCCCGGACAAGTGGCTGAAATCGGCCGCTTTATTCAAACTCAGCTTGGATGCTCTGAGGTCCGATGAGGCCGTATAAAATGGTGGCACAGGCGTCTCGCCTGTGCTAATGGCTGCGGCTCCCCAAATTGGCTATTATAGCGTTTGCCAAAAGTTTTTTCCGTAATAGGAGACACCTTAACACCCCAAATCCCCCCTACCCCCCTTTGGCAAAAGGGAGAACTATAAGGAATTACTTATAAAGTCCCCCTTTGAAAAAGGGGGATTTAGGCAGCAGTGTCCGGTTTGGTTTTTGCAAATGAGGAAGTTCGTTGGGCGTAGTCCAACAGCTCAAAAATTCGCTGCGCACTTCCGGCTCCGAGAAGATTACTTCCCCCTCACCCTAACCCTCTCCCCCATTGGGGAGAGGGGAAAAAGTGGAACCGATTTAATGCCTTATGGTTACTAAAACGGCCACATC